>ENA-UOUJ01000145-UOUJ01000145.1-activated-sludge-metagenome-genome-assembly--contig:-NODE-145-length-62239-cov-8.277370_pt1 | contig 62239 bp, 52 predicted proteins | sample MGYA00249839_ERZ747224 | MGnify/ENA primary metagenome ERZ747224 (study PRJEB28782, sample SAMN03220277) | activated sludge metagenome | biome: wastewater; feature: sewage sludge; material...
TCGTGTGAGCGCCGTCATGGCCACCCATGACGCAGGACTCGTCGTCAGCGCCCCGCGCCCCATCCCCGTCAAACGATCGCCCCGTCCCGGAGGTTCCATGTCCACGTCCACCACCGCCCGCCCCGCCGGCGGGTCCGGTTCACTCGTGTTGCGCGGCCGCAACTGGGTGGCCCCGCTGTGCTGGTTCGCCGTCTTCCTCGATGGCTTCGACGCCGTCGTCCTCGGCGCCATCATGCCGATGCTCACCTCCGACCCCACCATGGGCATCGACAACGCCGACGGCACCGTGATCGCCACCGCCGGGCTCGTCGGCATGATGGTGGGCGCCCTCGGGATGGGTTGGCTCACGGACAGGTTCGGCCGCCGTAATCTGCTCATGGGCGCCGTGATCGCCTTCTCCGTGCTGACCTTCGTCACCGGTTTCGCCCAGGACGCCTTCACCATCGGGCTGCTGCGCTTCCTGGCCGGCCTCGGCCTGGGTGGCTGCCTGCCCACCGGCATCTCCATGGTCACGGAGTTCGCCGGGCACAAGAAGGGATCCAACGCCACCACACTGATGATGACCGGCTACCACGTGGGCGCCGTCGTGACCGCCCTGCTGGCGATCTGGGCCGCCGCCAACACCGTCTCCGGCTGGCGGGAGATGTTCTTCATCGGGGGCCTGCCCGCCCTCGTCCTCGTGCCGCTGATGTGGCGCTTCCTGCCGGAGTCCCCGGACTACCTGCTCTCCAGGGGCCGGATCCAGGACGCCCACACCGTGGCCGCTCACTACGGCGTCGAGATCGACGACGACCCCGAGCGCGCCTTCGTCGATGCCTCTCCGGAGCGTGCCGGCACCGAGAAGCAGGGCGCCTCATTGCTGCTCTCCGCCGCGTACCGCCGCAACACCGTCTTCATGTGGATCGCCTCCTTCATGGGGCTGCTGCTCGTCTACGGCCTGAACACCTGGCTGCCCCAGATCATGCGAGCCGCCGACTACGACCTCGGCAACTCCCTGGGCTTCCTCGTGGTGCTCAACGCCGGCGCGGTCATCGGCCTGCTCGTCGCCGGACGGGTGGGGGACGCCATCACCCCGCGCAACGCGGGCATCATCTGGTTCCTGGCCTCGGCCGTGCTGCTGGCCGCCCTGGCGATCAAGCTGCCGCTGCTGGGCATCTACGTGATGATCTTCATCACCGGCTGCTTCGTGTTCTCGGCGCAGAACCTGGTCTACGCCTTCGCCGCCACCAACTACCCGCCGAAGGTCCGCGGCACGGCCCTGGGCATGGCCGCCGGGGTGGGCCGCCTGGGCGCCATCTCCGGGCCGATCATGGGGGGAACCCTCGTCACCGCGGGGATCGCCTACCCCTGGGGCTTCTTCGGCTTCGCCGTCGCGGGCGCCCTGGGCGGCCTGGCGGTGACCGGCCTGAGGACGATGCGCCGCGCGCAGCGGGACGGCTCCGGACGCACCGGTGGCGACGCCGGCTCGGTCGCCGGACCCGCCGAGCGCACCCCGGCCGGGGTGTAGTCCTCTCCCCGTCCCCGCTGGGCCGGCCCCGGGGTGGTCTCGTCCGACGGGCTCACCACCGGGGCCGTCCTATTGCGCAAGGACGGCGTTGTGTATTCTGGGTGCTGCTCGGGTTAGGTGAGACTTACCTCACCCCCGGGTTCTCGGCGGACTCGGAAGGGCGCGCCGGGATCTCCCCTCCAGAAGTCCGGACAGGAAGTCAGCCGATGAACCACCGCCGTACCCCCGTCGCCCTCACCCTCCCGATCGCCGTGGTCCTCGGCCTGACGGCATGCTCGGGCGGACAGCCCTCCACGGACACGGCCACCGCGCCGGCCCCGGACACCGCCGCGGCCACGGCGGAGGGGACCACGGGGTCCCCGGCCGAGGGGGACGGCCAGTTGACGCTCTACTCCGGCCGCAACGAGGAACTCGTCCAGCCGATCCTGGACCGGTTCACCGAGGAGACCGGCATCGAGGTCGACGTGCGGTACGGCGACACCGCCGGCATGGCCGCCCAGTTGCTCGAGGAGGGCGACCGGTCCCCGGCCGAGGTGTTCCTGGCGCAGGACGCCGGTGCCCTGGGCGCCGTCTCGCGGGCCGGACTGCTCGAGGCCCTGCCCCAGGAGACCGTCGACGCCGTGCCGGAGTCCTACCGCTCCGCGGACGGGGACTGGGTGGGCCTCACGGGCCGGTCACGGGTCCTGGTGTACAACCCGGAGCAGGTCTCCGAGGACGAGCTGCCGCAGTCGGTGGACGAGCTCGTCTCCCAGGAGTGGAGGGGCCGGGTCGGGGTCGCGCCGACCAACGCCTCGTTCCAGTCGTTCATCACCGCGATGAGGGTCATGGAGGGGGACGAGGCGGCCCGGGCATGGCTGGAGGACCTGGCCGCGAACGACCCCCAGATCCGGGAGAAGAACGGCCACATCGTGGCGGACGTGGACTCGGGCGCCATCGACGCAGGCCTGGTCAACCACTACTACGTGCACGAACTCGCCCAGGAGAAGGGCGTGGACCCGGAGGACCTGTCGGTCCGCATGCACTTCTTCGGGGCCCAGGACACCGGCGCCCTCGTCAACGTCTCCGGTGCGGGGCTGGTGGGGGACCAGCCCGACGGCGATGCCCAGGCGCTCATCGACTACCTGCTGTCAGAGGAGGGCCAGGCCTACTTCGTCGAGGAGACCAACGAGTACGCGATGATCGAGGGCGCGGAGGCGCCCCAGGGCGTGCCCTCCCTCGAGGAGCTCGAGGCACCCAAGGTCGACCTCAACGACCTCGACGACCTGGAGCAGACGATCGAGATGATCACGCAGGCGGGACTGCTCTGACCTCCGCCCGCCGTCACCCCGCGCTGACCGTCGTGGCCCTCGTGGCCACGGCGGTCGCGCTGATCCCCCTGGGCTACCTGCTGCTGCGGACCGGCCAGCAGGGGCTGCCGGCCTGGCTGGACACCGTGTTCACGTGGCGGTCCGGCCGGCTGGCGGCCACCTCGGTGGCCCTGGCCGCCGTCGTCACGGCCGCGAGCCTGGTGATCGGGGTGGCCGGCGCCTGGCTGGTCACCAGGACCGCCGTCCCGCACCGCCGGTTGCTGGCCGTCCTGCTGGCCCTGCCGCTGGCCGTGCCCTCCTACGTGGCCGCCTTCACCTGGGTGTCCGTGGCCGACCTCTGGAACGGGGCGCCCGGCGGGCGCTTCGAGGGCTTCACGGCAGCGTGCGTCGTCCTGACCCTCTACACCTACCCGTATGTCTTCCTGCCCGTGGCCTCGGCGCTCAGCCGGGTGGACGCGGGGCAGGAGGAAGCGGCGCGCTCACTCGGCCGGGGGCCGTTCAACACGCTGATGACCGTCACGCTGGCCCAGGTGCGGCCGGCGATCGTGGGAGGGGGCCTGCTCGCCTCGCTGTACGTCCTCTCGGACTTCGGGGCCGTGTCCATCCTCCGGCTCGACACGTACACCCGGGCCATCTACACGGCGCACACCGTGGGGTTCAACCGGGACCAGGCGCTGTCCCTGGCCACCCTGCTGGTCCTGCTGACCGGACTCATCCTGTGGGGTGAGGGGGCCACGCGCCGGGCGGGCACCCGCTACGCCTCCACCCGGCCGGGCCGTCCCCCCGTGGTGGCCGACCTGGGCGCCTGGCGCTGGCCCGCCGCCACCGGACTGTGGGCCGTGGTCCTGGTGGCCCTGGGGGTCCCGGCGGTCTCCCTGGTGCGGTGGACCGTGGCCGGAACCTCCCTGGCCGACGCGTGGGGGCGCATCGGCGAGGCCGCGGCCGGCTCCCTCACGCTGTCCCTGCTCGGCGCCGTCGTGACCATGGTGCTGGCCCTGCCGATCGGGATCCTCGTGGCCCGGCACCACGGGCGGCTGACCCGGTTCGTCGAGCGGGCGGTCTACCTCGCGCATGGGCTGCCCGGCATCGTGGTGGCCCTGGCCCTGGTGTTCTTCGGCGTCACCGTGGTCCTGCCCCTCTACCAGACCTCCTGGCTGGTGGCCCTGGCCTACGCCACCCTGTTCCTGCCCCTGGGCGTGGCGGCCGTGGTGGGCGCCGCCGCCCAGGCCCCGCCGTCCCTGGAGGAGGTCGGGCAGTCCCTGGGGGCCACCCCCGCGGAGGTGTTCCGGCGGGTGACCGTGCCGCTCACGCTGCCGGGCATCGGCGCCGGCGCCGCACTGGTCTTCCTGGCCGCGATGAAGGAACTGCCGGCCACCCTCCTGCTCCGCCCCACCGGCATGGAGACCCTGGCCACCCGGCTGTGGAGCGCCACGGGCGTCGGGCGGTACGCGGAGGCGGCACCCTACGCGCTGTTGCTGGTCCTCCTCGCGGCGGTCCCGACCTGGGTGATCGTCCAGCGCTCGGGGATCGTCCGGCCGGCTCCGTCCGACGCCACCCCGCCCGAGGACGGCACGCTCCTCGCACCGGCGCCCGCGGCACCCCTGATGGTCGACTCCGTGGCCGGCGAGGTCGGCAACCTCGGGGCCGTCCCGGGCACCACCACGCTCCGACGACCCGCAGAGGACGTTCAGTCATGAGATCCACCGTCAACCGCGCCCCCCTGACAGGGTCCGGACCCCGGGACCCGGCGCCGCGCCCCCGGCTCGCGGTGGACCTGGCGGGGGTCGCGAAGTCCTACCGGTCCCACCCCGTCCTGCAGGACGTGGGCCTGCAGCTCGAGCAGGGCGGCTTCCTGGCGGTACTGGGTCCGTCGGGCTGCGGCAAGACCACCCTGCTGCGCTGCATCGCCGGCTTCGAGCGCATCGACGGGGGGCGGATCGCCCTGGGCAACCGGGCCGTGTCCCTCCCCGGGACACACGTGCCGGCGCACCGGCGCCACGTCGCCGTCGTGCCCCAGGACGGGGCCCTCTTCCCGCACCTGTCCGTGGCCGGGAACGTGGGCTTCGGCCTGCCGAGGACGCAGCGACGAGGGGACGCGCGCATCGAGGAGTGCCTCGCGCTGGTGGACCTGGCCGGGCTGGGCGACCGCATGCCCCACGAACTCTCCGGCGGCCAGCAGCAGCGGGTCGCCCTGGCGCGGGCCCTGGCGCCGCGGCCCCGGCTGGTCCTGCTCGACGAGCCCTTCGGCGCCCTCGACGCCTCGTTGAGGGTGGAGCTGCGCCGTGACATCCGGGCCGCGCTCCACGAGGACGGGGCCACCGCCATCCTGGTCACCCACGACCAGGACGAGGCCCTGTCCATGGCCGACCGCGTGGTCGTGCTGCGCGAGGGCCGGGTGCGCCAGGACGCGGTCCCGTCGAGGGTCTACGCCCAGCCCGCGGACTCCTGGGTGGCGTCCTTCGTGGGCGACGCCGACCTGCTGCCGTTCACGGGGACGGACCCGGCCGGACGGGCCCGCACCGCGGTCGGCCCGGTGGAGGTCCGCTCGGGTGGGCCGGGGGCCACGCACCTGGTCCTGCGGCCCGAGCAGGTCCGCATCGATCCGGTGGGGACCGGGGCGGTCGAGGGCCCCGTGGCCACCGTGCGGGACGTGGAGTTCTACGGACACGACACGCTCACCGCCCTGACCCTGCCGGACGGAACCGTGATCCGCTCGCGTTCCCTCGCGGCAGCGGCCGCGGCCGGTGACAGGGTCCGGGTCCGCGTGGTGGGCCCGGTCTGGGCCGTCCCGGACGGCGGACACCCACGGTGACCCCCGCCCGGCGGTCCGGTGGACGACCGGGCCGGGCGCACCCTGTCCACGCCTAGACTGGAGGGCATGGCAGGTCTGATCAAGCGCGAGGACATCGATCGTGTCCGCGAGCGCACGGACCTCAAGGAGATCGTGGACGCCTTCGTCACGCTCCGGGGCGCCGGGGTGGGCTCCTACAAGGGCCTCTGCCCGTTCCACGACGAGCGCAGTCCCTCCTTCCACGTCCGCCCCTCGGTGGGGACCTACCACTGCTTCGGCTGCGGGGAGTCCGGGGACGTCATCAGCTTCCTGATGAAGATGGAGCACACCACCTTCGCCGAGACGGTGGAGCGGCTGGCGGCCAAGGCCGGGATCGAGCTGCACTACGAGGACGGCGGGACGGGCCCGGACCGTGAGCAGGTCGGCCGGCGCCAGCGGCTGCTGGAGGCCAACAAGGTCGCCGACGAGTACTTCCAGTCCCAGTTGCGCACCGAGGGCGCGGCCACCGGGCAGCAGTTCCTGGCCGGCCGCGGCTTCACCTTCGAGCACGCGGCGCAGTTCAACGTGGGCTACGCGCCGCAGGGCTGGGACAACCTCCTGAACCACCTGCGCCGCAAGGGCTTCCGGGACGACGAACTGAAGCTCACCGGACTGTTCTCCGAGGGCCAGCGCGGGATCTACGACCGCTTCCGCGGCCGGCTCGTCTGGCCCATCCGGGACATGACCGGGGCCACGATCGGCTTCGGCGCACGCAAGCTCTTCGAGGACGATCCCGGGCCGAAGTACCTCAACACACCGGAGACGCAGCTCTACAAGAAGTCCCAGGTCCTCTACGGCATCGACGCGGCCAAGCGGAACATCGCGAAGAAGCGCCAGCTGGTCGTGGTGGAGGGGTACACGGACGTGATGGCCGCGCACCTGTCCGGCGTGGACACCGCCGTGGCCACCTGTGGCACCGCGTTCGGCTCCGACCACGTCAAGATCGCCCGCCGGCTGATCTCGGACGACGGCACCGGCGGGGAGATCATCTTCACCTTCGACGGTGACGCGGCCGGCCAGAAGGCCGCCCTGCGCGCCTTCGAGGAGGACAGCAAGTTCCTGGCCAGGACGTACGTGGCCGTGGAGCCCTCGGGACTCGACCCCTGTGACCTGCGCCAGGAGAAGGGGCCGGAGGCCGTGGTCGCCCTCATCGACTCGCGCCGGCCGCTGTTCGAGTTCGCCATCAAGGCGGGGATGAAGAACTTCGACCTGGACACCGTGGAGGGCCGTTCCGGGGCGCTGCGCCATGCCGCCCCCATCGTGGCGGGGATCCGGGACTCCGTCGTCCGCCCCGGGTACGAGCGGGAACTGGCCGGGTGGCTGGGCCTCGACCAGTCGACCGTCCACCAGGCCGTGCAGCGCGCCCAGCGCGGCGCGGCCTCATCGGCGGACGCCCGGCGGGGGGAGCGGCGGTCATCGGCGGGGGAGGACCAGCGGCCCGACGGCGACCCGGCCGCGTCCGGGCGGCCCCCCGGGTTCCAGCGTCCGGACGCCCGCGACCCCGCCGCGCGGATGGAGAGGGAGGCCCTCGAGGTGGTGCTGCAGCAGCCGACGCTGCTCTCCGCCGAGCAGTGGCAGGCGTTCTACTCGGCGGACTTCAAGGTGCCGGCCTACGCGGTGGTGCACTCCGGGATCCGGGCCGCCGGGATGGCCGGGGCCACCCCCTCGCAGTGGGTGGAACAGGTCCGTCAGGAGGTGCCGGTGGAGCTGGCACCGCTGGTGGGGGAACTGGCGGTCACGCCGTTGCCGGCCCGCACGGACGAGGACCTGATCCGCTATTGCCGGGACATCATGAACCGGTTGTTCGAGCTGCAGATCACCCACCAGAAGGCCGAGCTCCTGGGCCGGCTGCAGCGCATGGGCCCCGCCGGGGACCCGGCCGAGTTCGCGGCCCTGAACCGGCAGTTGCTCGACCTGGAGATGAAGCGGCGGTCCCTGCGCGCACGGGACTGAGGTCGCCCGCTCAGCGGTCCGGGGTGACCTCGCCGGTCATGGCGTCCACGTGCAGCTTCTCGCCGTCGTCGCCGTTCTCGCGGTCCAGCTCCACCTTCCACACGAGGGTGCCGCCCTCGTCATCCAGTTCCATCTCGTCGATGGTCTGGCCCGCACGGCCCTCCAGTGCGGCCCGGGCGGCGTCCTCCGCGGTGACGCTGGCATCCCGCGCGCGGCGGAGGTGGTCGTCGTCGGTGTCCCTGCCGTCCTCGCGGACCGCGCCGTCCGAGGACACGGTGAGGTCGAGGATCTCACCCTGCAGGTGGGCCTCGATCTCGTAGGACGAGCCGTTGTCCTCCCGGTCGACCTTCACGACGAAGGCATCCGGGTGCTGGCCCAGGGCCGCATCGATCGCGGCGTACGCCGGGTCCCCCTCGCCCGTTCCACCCGTGCCGGTGGTGCCGGTGGCCCCGGCGGGGCTCGAGGAGTCGTCCTCGGCCGGTGTCCCCGTGCCGGGGGAGGACTCGGCGGGCGAGCTCTCGATCGGGGCGGTGGTGGCCGTGGCCGTCGTGGTGGCCCCGTTGTCCGCGGGGGTGCCGTCGGCCTCCGGCTCGGCGGTGGAACAACCGGTCAGGAGGGCCAGGGCGAGGAGCCCGGTCCCGGTCATCGCCAGCGGCGTGGTGTACGTGGTCTGGGTTCCCGTGTTCTCCGTCATGGCCCCAGTGTGCCAAACAGGGGTGAGATGTCCATGGGTGACCGTCGGCGCCATGGAGCGAGGGCCCGGACCGTGCATGGGGGAGACTGGAGACGGCCCCGTCGGACCCTCTCCGGCGCGGTGCCCGACCCCCGCCCGCCTGCCCCGAACCCCTGGAGGACCCGATGGCCGACGCCGCCGACAAGCCCGTCTTCGTACTCAACGGACCCAACCTGAACCTGCTGGGCCGGCGTGAACCGGAGAAGTACGGCAGCACGTCCCTGGAGGAGGTGCGCACGATGTGCGAGCAGACGGCCGCCGAGCATGGCCTGACCGTCGACTTCCGGCAGTCCAACCACGAGGGCACCCTGGTCGACTGGATCCAGGAGGCCCGCACGGCCGGCCGCGGCATCATCCTCAACCCGGCCGGGTACACCACCACGTCCATCGCGATCCTGGACGCGCTGCTGGCGGCCGAGCTGCCGGTGATCGAGGTCCACATCACGAACATCCACCAGCGGGAGGAGTTCCGGCACCACTCCTACGTCTCCAAGGCCGCCGCGGCGGTCATCGCCGGGGCCGGAGTGCACGGGTACCAGCTGGCCCTGCAGCACATGACCCGGCTGGTGTCCGGGCGGTAGGACCCCACCCACCACGACGACGGCGCCCGCGAGTCTCGCGGGCGCCGTCGTCGTTGCGGCAGGTCCGGTCAGTCGGCCGGTGACCTCACCGGGCGGTGCCGGCGGGGGTGGTGGTCCGGTCCAGCCGGGCGAGCTCGGCCGCCTCCGTGCGGGTGGTGTGCAGGGCGTCGATCCCGTCCAGGGACAGGTCCTTGGTCTCCTTGGCCGTCAGGGCCGCCGTGCCGGAGATGAGGCACGCGATGCTCACGACGATCGCCACGGCCAGCCAGTTCGTGCCCTCGGCGCCGGCCACCGCCGAGGCGACGATCGGCGTCAGGCCGCCGGAGACGGCGAAGCCGATCTGCGTGCCCATGGCCAGGCCGGTGACCCGCACGCGGGTGGGGAACATCTCGGCGTAGAACGAGGGCCAGATCCCGTTCGCCAGGGAGTAGAAGCACCCCGAGAGGGTGGCGCCGAAGAGGAAGATCAGCGTCCAGTTCCCGGCCTCGATCGCCGAGAGGTACGGGTACATCATCACGGCCGGCCCGATGACACCGGCGAGGAACACCGGCTTGCGCCCGATCCGGTCCGCCAGCACGGCCGCCAGGGGGATGACCACGAGGGCCACGGCATTGGCCAGCACGGCGACCCACAGCATGGTGGGCCGGTCCAGCCCGACCACCGAGGTGGCGAAGGACAGCGACCAGACCAGGAAGACCACGTTGACGGTGTTGATCATCGCGGCGCAGGCGATCCGGGCGACGGCCGCCTTGTGGTACTTGACCATCAGGGCCAGCGGGGTCGCCGGCTTCTCATCGGGCAGCGCGGTCTTCGTCTGCTCGAAGGCCGGCGGTTCCTCCAGCTTGCGCCGGATGACCCAGGCGACCACGACCACCACGGCGGAGAGCCAGAACGGCACGCGCCAGCCCCACGAGAACAGCTGCTCCTCGGTGAGCAGCAGGGTGAACGGAATGAACACGGCGGTGGCCAGCAACGTACCGAACTGGGTACCCTGCAGGGTCCAGCTCGTGGTGAACGCGCGGCGGTGCTCCTCCGAGTGCTCGAGGGACACGGTGATGGCGCTGGCCTGCTCACCGGAGGCCGACAGGCCCTGGATGATGCGGCAGAGCACGAGCAGCGCGGGGGCGAGCATCCCCGCCTGGTCGTAGGTCGGCAGGCAACCGACGGCGAAGGTCGCCCCGCCGATCATGAACAGGGTGAGCATGAGCACGAACTTCCGGCCCAGGCGGTCCCCGAGCGGACCCATGATGAGCGCGCCCAGGGGGCGCACCACGTAGGCCACGCCCACGGTCGCCATGGACAGCAGGATCGCGACGCCGGGGGAGGCGTCGTCCGGGAAGAACAGGTGGTTCAGGACGAGCGCCGCCGCGGTGCCGTAGACGGCGAAGTCGTAGTACTCCAGGGCGGACCCGATCCAGGCGGCCAGGGCGGCCTTCCTGGGGGTCTTGACGTGGGTGGCGCCGTGGGCGCCGGCGTCAGGGGCTGCATGGGTCATGACGGGGTCCTTGGGTTGTCCATCTTCAGGGAGAGAGCGGGGGCGAATCCCCTCCGCAGACGTGGAGTTCTCGAATATTGGGAGTAACTCCTGTATGTTAGGAATGAGCATGGCGCACATCACAGCGGAGTGTCAAGGAGGCACGCATGGCGACGGTCCAGACCGGCACGGTCGGCAAGGCCCTGGAGATCCTCACCGTGGTCGGGGAATTCCCCGAGGGCGGCACGGCCGCGCAGGTCGCCCAGCGGGTGGACTACCCGTTCAGCACCGTGCACCGGCTGCTGTCCACCCTGACCGAGACGGACTTCCTGTCCTATGACCCCCGGGACAAGCGCTACTCGCTGGGGCTGCCCGTCTTCCAGCTGGGACAGCAGGTGGCACACCGCCGCGGGTTCACGGCCACGGCCGCCGCGGTGCTCTCGAGGCTGACCGAGGCGACGGGGGAGAGCTCGATCCTGTCCGTGCTGGACCGCGGGCGTGCGCTGACCGTCCACACGGTCGACGGGCCGCAATTCCGCACGACCACCGATCCCGGGGGATACAGCCCGCTGCACACGAGCGCGATCGGCAAGGCGCTGCTGGCCTTCACGGACGAGGAGACCCGGGAACACCTGCTGGCGACCGTGGACCTGACGCCCCGCACCGAGCACTCGGTCACCGACCGCGCCGTCCTCGCCCGTCAGGTCGCCGAGGCCCGCGCGCAGGGCTGGGCCGGGCAGTCCGAGGAGAACGACATCGGCATGGCCGCCATCGCGGTCCCGGTCCAGGACCCCTCGGGAGGGCTGATCGCGGTCGTGGCGCTGGCCGCCCCCCTGTTCCGCTGCGACCTGGAGGGGCTCAAGGGCCACCTGCCCGCGCTCCTCGCCGCCGCCCACCAGCTCTCAATCCAACTGCCCCCGCGCTGAGGCGCGTCCACCCACCACTCACCACCGCGAAGGAAACCGCATGAGCACAGTCGCAGAGTCCTACCTCGTCGGGCTGATCGGGGACGGGATCACCGCCTCCCTGACCCCGCCGATGCACGAGAGGGAGGGACGCGAACAGGGACTGCACTACCTCTACCGTCCCGTGGACGTGGCCGCCCTCGGGTTCACCGGGGACCAGGCCCAGCGCCAGGCGCCCCTGCTGCTGGAGTACGGCCGCCGGCTGGGCTTCAACGCCTTCAACATCACGCACCCGTTCAAGCAGACGATCATGGCGCACCTGGACGAGGTGGACGAGGACGCGCGGAACCTCGGGGCCGTGAACACCGTCGTGTTCGCCGACGGGCGCTCGGTGGGTCACAACACGGACTTCTCCGGGTACATCACCGGCCTGCGCACCACGCTGCCGGAGGCGGACCTGACCTCGGTGGTCCAGCTGGGCGTCGGCGGCGCCGGTTCGGCCGTGGCCTACGCCCTGCTGCGCGCCGGTGCCGAGGAGCTGGTGCTGATCGACCTCGACGCGGACCGGGCCGGTGCGCGGGCCGCCGACCTGCAGGAGCAGTTCCCGGCCCAGCGGGTGTCCGCCCGGCCCCACGGAGAACTGCGGCAGGCCCTGGCCCGGGCCACCGGCTTCGCGCACTGCACGCCCGTGGGCATGCACCTGCACCCCGGCATGCCGGTGGCCGCCGAGTGGCTGCGGGCGGGGATGTGGGTCTCGGACGTGGTCTACCTGCCGGTGGACACCGAGCTGATCGTCACCGCGCGGGACCGGGGCTGCGCCGTGGTGGACGGCGGGACCATGGCCGTGGGCCAGGCCGTGGACGCCTTCGGCCTGGTGACTGGGCGTCCGGCCGACGCGGGTCGCATGCGCCGCCACTTCCTGGACCTCGTGGCCGCCCAGTCGACGGGGCGGGGTGCGTAGAGTGAGCGCCGTGAGGACCTCCATCGCCACCGTCTGCCTGTCCGGAACCCTCGAGGAGAAGATGCGCGGTGCCGCCCGGGCGGGCTTCGACGGCATCGAGGTCTTCGAGCCGGACCTCGTGGCCTCCCCCCTGTCCCCGGAACAGGTCGCCGACCTCGCCGCGGAGCTGGGACTGACCCTGGACCTGTACCAGCCCTTCCGCGACCTCGAGGGGGTGGAGGCCGAGGTCTTCGCCGCCAACCTGCGCCGGCTCGAGGCCAAGTTCCAGCTGATGCGGTGCATGGGCATGGACCTGATCCTGCTGTGCTCCAACGTCGGCACCGCCACCCGGTGGGAGGACGAGGTCGCGATCGACCAGCTGCGGCAGGCGGCCGACCTGGCGGCCGGCTACGGCATCCGCATCGCCTACGAGGCGCTGGCCTGGGGCCGGTACGTGAGCACCTACGAGCACGCCTGGAGCCTGGTCGAACAGGCCGACCGGCCCAACCTGGGCGTGTGCCTGGACTCCTTCCACATCCTCTCCCGCCGCGGTGACGTCACCGGGTTCCGGTCCATCCCGGGGGAGAAGATCTTCTTCGTGCAGCTGGCCGACGCACCGAACCTGTTGCTGGACCTGCTGTCCTGGTCCCGCCACCATCGCACCTTCCCCGGCGAGGGCGCCTTCGACCTGGTCGGGTTCTACCGGGAGCTGGTCGCCACCGGGTATGCCGGCCCGCTGTCCCTGGAGGTCTTCAGCGACGTCTACCGGCAGACGGACACCCCGCGCACGGCGCTCGCCGCCATGCGCTCCCTGCACTGGCTGCAGGAGGCGACGGCGCACCCGGACGAGGCGGCGGACCTGCAGCCGAGGGGCTGGGACTACGCCGAGGTGCTGGCCGCCGAGCCCCAGGACGTGACCGAGATCCTGGCCGCCCTGGGCTTCCAGGACCGCGGTCCGCACCGGACCAAGGACGTCCGGCTCTATGCCGCCGGAGACGCCCGGGTGGTGCTCAACGGCCGGCCCCGGCCCCGCGGGGAGGACGGGTCCGAGCTGGTGGGCCTCGGCCTGCAGGTCCCGGACCCCCGGGCCACGATGGACCGCGCCCGGCTGCTGCAGTACCCCGTGGCCTGGCGCTCCAACCGGGCGGACGAGATGGTCCTGCGCGGGGTCACCGCCCCGGACGGCTCGGAGCTCTTCGTCGCCCCGGTGCCGGACGAGGGCCGGGAACCGGGCTGGACCGGGGAGTTCGGGCCGGACGCCACCGGCCGCGGCACGGGACACCTCCGCGCGACGGACGCGCCGGCGTCGTCCGCAGGTGAGTCCCTGATCCTGGGGGTGGACCACGTCAACCTGGCCCAGCCGTGGCAGTGGTTCGACGAGGGCGTGCTGTTCTACCGGGCGCTGTTCGGTCTGCACGCCCGGGCCAACAACGAGGTGGCCTCACCCCAGGGACTGGTGCGGTCCCAGGTCGTGCAGACGGACGACGCCTCGGTCCGCCTGGCCCTGAACATGCTGCCGCAGGTGCTCGAGGGCACGGACGAGGGACGGCGACGGCGGCGCGCCGACTTCCCGGAACACGTCGCCTTCCTGTCCTCGGACGTGGCCGAGGTCGCCCGCCGCGCCCGGCGGGCCGGCCTGCGGTTCCTGCCGATCCCGGCGAACTACTACGAGGACCTGCACGCCCGCTTCGACCTGGACGAGGGGCTGTTGCGCGTGCTGCGCGAGAACGACCTGATGTACGACCGCGACGAGCGGGGGGAATTCCTGCACTTCTACACCCGCACCGTCGGCAGCGTGTTCTTCGAGGTGGTCGAACGCCGCGGCGGTTACGACGGCTACGGCGCGATGAGCGCCCCGGTGCGCCTGGCCGCGCAGTACGACGTGGACCGGCAATAGCCGACGGGCGGACGTTGTGCGGCCCCCGCCGTGGAGCCTACGGTGTCCGCACACCCGGACACCGGTACCCGAGGGAGCTCCACGATGCAGACATCACAGCCGATCGTCGTCGGGGTCGACGGCTCCCAGGCCTCCCTGGAGGCGCTGCGCGAGGCCGGCCGGATGGCCGACCTGATGGGATGTCCGTTGACGGCGGTCACGACGTGGCAATTGCCGGTCACGGCCGCGGACTACCCCTTCCCCCTGGAACAGAACTTCGAGGAGGACGCCCGGAGACGGCTCGGCGCCTCGGTCCGCGCGGTGTTCGGCGAGGATCCTCCCGCCGGTCTGGAACAGGTGGTGAGCGTGGGATCGCCCGCGCGGGTGCTCCGGGACCTCAGCGAGGACGCCCGGTTGCTGGTGGTCGGCAGCCGGGGCCACGGGGGCTTCGTCGGCCTGATGCTGGGTTCGGTCAGCTCCGCCGTGGCCGCCCACGCCCGGTGCCCCGTCCTCATCACGCACCGGGACGTCCCCGGGCCGGCCTCCGCGCCGGCCGGCTGAAAACTGTCAGGCCCCCGTCCGGAACCACCGGGCGGGGGTCTTTTCGTGCGTTGTCCCGCGTCCGGGCTGGTCACCCCGCATTCCGGCCTCCAGGGGAGCCGAGGCCCGGGTGGAGGGAGCCCGAGTACGCCGGAGAAAGTACCCCGCATACCGCTGTGTAGGTATTCCCAAAATACCGGGGCGGGAGGATTCTTTCTCGTGTTTTCGAATCCACTCTTGATGGGGAGCGGTCCTGGGGCCGCGCATAGGGCAAGAGATCGAGGGACATCATGACCATCATCAAGGAACCGCACCTGTTCAACGAGCAGAGCCTGTTCATCGACCTGGAGGGAGTACTCGGGAGGCTGCTCTACCTGAAGATCGAGGGGTTCAACCTCGCGGGATCGATCAAGCTCAAGCCGGCCATGGAGATGGTCGAACGGGCCGAGCGGGAGGGGAAGGTCGGCCCCGGCTCCGTGCTCGTGGAGTCCTCCTCGGGCAACCTCGGCGTCGCGCTCAGCATCATCGCCGCCAGCAAGGGGTACCGCTTCGTGTGCGTGATCGACCCGCGCTGCAACCCCGCGACCCGGCAGCTCATGGAATCACTCGGGGCCCAGGTCGACCTGGTCACCGAGCCCGATCCCGTGGACGGCCTGCTCGGGGCCCGGCTCAACCACGTCCGTGCACTGTGCGAGTCCGACGACCGGTACGTCTGGCTGAACCAGTACGCCAACCCCGGCAACTGGGGAGCGCACTACCGCTGGACCGCTCCCGAGATCGCCGCGCAGTTCCCCGGGCTCGAGGTGCTGTTCGTCGGGGCGGGGACCACGGGCACCCTGATGGGGTGCGCCCGGTACTTCCGTGAGCACCGGCCGGACGTGCGCATCGTCGCGGTCGACGCCGCCGGATCCGTCTCCTTCGGGGGCCAGCCGGGCACCCGCCTGATCCCGGGCCTGGGCATGAGCGTGCGGCCGCCCCAGCTCGATGAGTCACTGGTCGATGACGTGGTGATCGTCGAGGAGGTGGACACGGTGCGCACCTGCCACCGCCTGGCCTCCCGCGGGTTCCTGTTCGGCGGTTCCACCGGGACCGTGGTCCACGGTGCCATGACGTGGCTCGCGGACCACCACGCCCAGCACGTCACCGCGGTGGCCATCTCCCCGGACCTGGGCCGCCCGTACCTGGACACCGTCTACGATCCCGACTGGGTACTCGACCACTTCGGGGCCGGGGCGCTCACCGGGGCCGACCCGTCGGCAGCGTCGGTGGTCAACTCCTCGCCGGAGAGTGTCTCGCAGTGAAGAAGCTCGTCGACACCCTGCCGATGTCCACGGCTGCCCGCATCCCCGCACCCAGCCTCCTTCCCTCCACCCCGGAGACCGAGGGAACGGCCGCGGACCGTCCACTCGAGCGTCGCCTGGCCCAGCTCCTCGCCTCCGTGGTGCAGCAGGACGAGGTCGCCGTGGACGCGAACTTCTTCGAGGACCTGGGCGCCGACTCGCTGGTGATGGCGCAGTTCTGTGCCCGGGTGCGCAAGCAGCCGGACCTGCCGGCCGTGTCGATCAAGGACGTCTACCGGCACCCGACGATCGCGGCACTGGCCGCCTCGCTGGGTGGGGGTGAGCCGGTGACCGCGGGCCAGCCCACGGTCACCGACGCCGTCGCCTCCCCCGCGGCGGGACCGGGACCGTCCACCGCCCTCGTCCCCCCGGAGCGCTCCGGGCGGACGACGCACCGAGGACGTCACCGGCGCACCCCCGCGGAGGGCACACCGGCCACCACGACCGAGTACGTGGTGTGCGGCGTGCTGCAGACCCTGATCTTCCTCGCCTACACCTTCCTGTTCGCCGTGATCATCGAGAGGGGGCTGCTCTGGGTCTGGGAGGGGGAGGGCCTGCTCGAGCACTACCTGCGGGGTGCCGGCTTCGGTGCGGTCACCTTCCTGGTCATGTGCACGCTGCCCATCCTCGTCAAATGGCTCCTCATCGGCCGCTGGAAGCCCCGGGACATCCGCATCTGGAGCCTGGACTACGTGCGGTTCTGGTTCGTCAAGACCGTGGTGGTCGCCAGCCCCCTGGTCCTCTTCGCCGGCTCGCCCCTGTACCTGTTCTACCTGCGGGCCCTGGGAGCCAAGGTCGGGAAGGGGGCGATCGTCCTCACCGGGCGCGTGCCCGTCTGCACCGACATGCTCACCATCGGTGAGCGCACCGTCATCGACAAGGACACCTTCCTGACGGGATACCGCGCCGTCAGCGGCATGATCCAGACGGGTCCGGTGACCATCGGCAAGGACGTCTTCATCGGTGAGAAGGTGGTGCTGGACATCGGCACCTCCCTCGGTGACGGCGCACAACTGGGCCACGCCTCGTCCCTCCACGAGGGCCAGGCCGTCCCGGCCGGCGAGCACTGGCACGGATCACCAGGTGAGCGGACGGAGTCGGACTACCGTGCCGTCGCCCCGATCGACTGCGGCCCCCTGAGGAGGGCCGGGTACGTCATCTGCCAGTTGCTGCTCCTCTTCGGCGTGACACTGCCGGTGGGGTTCGGCGGGCTGGCCCTGGTCCTCGACGTGATCCCCTGGCTCTCGGACATGCTCTGGTCGCCGGTGGTGTCCTTCACGAGCGCGTCGTTCTACGGGTACGTCCTGCTGACCTCCGTCATCCTGTTCTTCGGGACCATCGTCGTCGGCATGGTCCTCACCATGACCGTGCCACGGCTGCTCAACCTGGCACTGACCCCGGACCGGACCTATCGACTGTACGGATTCCATTTCGCGTGCCATCGGGCGATCGAGGGACTGACCAATCGACGGTTCTTCCACGACCTCTTCGGGGACAGCTCGTTCATCGTCCGCTACCTGCAGAGCCTCGGGTACGGGCTGTCCCCGGTCGTGCAGACCGGATCGAACTTCGGCACCGACATCAAGCACGACAACCCGTACCTGGTCTCCGTCGGGAGCGGCACGGTGGTGGCCAGTGGCATCTCGATCGTCAACGCCAACTACTCCAGCTCCTCGTTCAGCGTCTCGCGCAGCTCGATCGCGCCCAACAGCTTCTTCGGCAACGAGATCCTCTACCCACCGCAGTCCACGACGGGCCCGGACTGCCTCATCGCCACGAAGGCGCTGGTCCCGATCGACGGACCGGTCCGGGAGGGGGTCGGGCTCCTGGGCTCGCCGGCCTTCGAGATCCCGCGCACGGTCCAGCGGGACAGTGAATTCATCCGCATGGCCCATGACGAGCAGCTTCCCGACCGGCTCGCCGCGAAGAACCGGCACAACCTCGTGACCATCGGACTGTTCCTGCTGGCGCGCTGGTTCTACGTCTTCGTGGCCACCCTGTTCGGCTTCTTCGCGGTGGACCTCTACTTCCTGGTCGGTGAGGTCTCACTCATGCTGACCACGGTCCTCACCCTCGTCTTCGGCCTGTTCTACCGTGCCCTGGTCGAACGCGCCTCGACCGGGTTCAAACCCCTGAAGCCGAAGTACTGCTCGATCTACGACATCGACTTCTGGCGCACGGAACGCTTCTACAAGCTCGAGGCGGAAGTGAGCCCGCTGTTCAACGGCACCCCGTTCAAGGGCGCGATCCTGCGGATGCTGGGGGTGCGCGTGGGCAGGCGGCTCTTCGACGACGGTGCCCAGATCGCCGAGAAGAACCTCGTCACCCTCGGTGACGACGTCGCCCTCAACACCGGTGCGTGGGTCCAGTGCCACTCACAGGAGGACTACGCCTTCAAGTCCGATGCCATCACGATCGGCTCCGGCTGCTCCGTGGGGGTGTCCGCGATGATCCTCTACAGCGCGCGGATGGGCGACGGCGCCTTCCTCGCCCCCGACTCCTTCCTGATGAAGGGCGAGGAGATCCCCGCCGGCGAGCGGTGGGGAGGCAACCCTGCCGAGGCCCTGACCGATGCGAACCCCGGCCGGCAGCCACGGCCGTCCTCCGCCGCCGACGTGGTCGAGACCGTCTGAGCAGGAAAGCAGGAAAGCAAGACATGGACATGATGACTGACACGGGACGCGCTTTCTGGCGGGGCATGCTCGCCGCGGGTGGACTCACCACGATCCCGCGGTGGACGCTGGACCCCCGTCCCGGCCTCGGCGAGCACCACGAGGCCCTCCCCGAGGACCTGCTGGGAGCGCTGCGCCGGCTGGCCGACGGCCTGGGGACGTCGGTGGACGCGGTCCTGCTGACCGCCCACGCCAGGGTGCTCGCCACGCTGGCCGGGGAACGGGAGGTCGTGACCGGTTACGGCACGGCGCCCGGAGGCGAACCGGTGCCGTGCCGGCTGACGATCGACCCGGGCTCCTGGCGCGATCTCCTGACCTCCGTGGCTCGCCTGGAGGGGGAGCTGCGATCGCACCTGCAGGACGGACACGGCGTCGACCTCGACGGTGTCCGCCGGGAGCTGGGCCTGCGCGGGCCGGTGTTCGAGACCGAGCTCATCCCACGGGACACCCCGGGGGAGCCGGCCGACGGCACGGTCCTCCAATTGTCGGTGTCGAACGAGGCGGGCGGTGCCCGGTTGCGGCTGCGGTACCGCACCGATGCGCTAGACGCGCCCGCCGCCGCCCGCATCGCCGGATACCACGCGCGGGCCCTGGCGGCCATGGCCGCGGACCCGGACGGCGAGCACGCCCGCGCCTGCCTCCTCACCCCCGAGGAGTTGCGCTTCCAGCTGGAGGATCTCGCCGGTCCCCGGCGGGAGCTTCCCGACCTCCGCGTCCACGAGGTGCTCGAGCAGCGGGCCGGGTCCACCCCCGACGCGGTCGCCGCGGTGCACGGGGAGGCCCTCCTGACCTACCGCGAGCTGAACGCCCGGGCGAACCGGTTGGGCCGGGCGCTGCAGGCCTGGGGCCTCGACCGGGAGACCGTCGTCACCGTGGTGACGGAGCGGAACCTGGACTGGATGGTGACCGTCCTGGCCATCTGGAAGGCAGGCCTGACCTACCTGCCGCTCGAGCCGCACTTCCCGCCGGAGCGCATGGCCACGGCCATCTCCCGCGCGGAGTCCCCGCTGGTGGTGACCGAACGGGCCAGTACCGCGATGCTCGACCAGGCCCTGTCCATCCTGCCCGGCGTCACGGAGCTCTTCGTCGAGGACCTCGCCGCCGAGGATCACCCGGAGGGCGACCTCGGGGTGGACGTCGCCGCCGGTCAACTGGCCTACATCCTGTTCACGTCCGGCTCCACCGGGCAGCCGAAGGGCGTGATGTGCGAGCACGCCGGGATGCTGAACCACATCCTGGCCAAGATCGACGACCTCGGCGTGCGCGAGGGAGAGGTGATTCCCCAGACCGGTCCGCAGTGCTTCGACATCTCGGTGTGGCAACTCGTCGCCGCCCTCCTGGTCGGCGGGCGCACCCTGCTCGTCGACCAGGACGCCATCCTCGACGTGGAGCGGTTCGTCGACACGATCGTGGACGGTCACGCCGGCGTCATCCAGGTCGTGCCCTCCTATCTCGACGTGATCGTGTCCTACCTCGAGCAGCACCCCCGCGAGCTGCCGGACCTGCACTGCGTGTGCCCCACCGGCGACTTCCTGAAGAAGGAGCTCGTCCAGCGCTGGTTCGCCCTCTACCCCCACATCCCCGTGGTCAACACCTATGGGCTCACCGAGACGTCCGACGACGCGGTGCACGAGATCATGGACCGGCCCCCGGCTGGGCCGGGGGTCCCCCTCGGGCGGCCGATCAACAACACCCACGTGGACGTCGTCGACGAGTTCGGCACCCCGGTACCGCTCGGCGCCCCGGGACTGATCGTGTTCTCCGGCGTGTGCGTGGGACGCGGGTACGTCAACGACCCGGAACGCACCGCGGCGATGTTCGGCGACGACCCGCATCGTGCGGGGGCGCGCATCTGCCGGACCGGTGACTACGGACGGTGGCGTCCGGACGGGAAGCTCGACTTCCTGGGCCGGCGTGACAACCAGGTCAAGATCCGGGGCTTCCGCATCGAGATCGGTGAGATCGAGAACGCCCTGCTGGGGGTTCCCGGCGTCCGCGACGGCGCCGTCGTCGTCGGGCGGGGGCCCGACCAGTCCGCGTTCCTCGTGGCGTTCTACTCCGGTGACCGTCCACTCGAGGCGGAGGAGCTCCGTACCCGGATGGCCGGACGGGTCCCGGACTACATGGTCCCCTCCGCGTACCGGTGGCAGGAGCGCCTGCCCCTGACCGGCAACGGCAAGATCGACCGGAAGACCCTGGGCGGCATGGCGCAGGACACCGTGGCACACCCCACCCCCACGGAGGAGCTCACGGCCGCCGAGCAACGGCTGGCCGGGGCCTGGGGATCGGTCCTGGGCCTGCCGCCGGAGCGGATCAGCAGGCAGGACTCCTTCTTCGAGCTGGGCGGCACCTCCTTGTCCGCCGTGAAGCTCGTCGTGCTGCTCCAGCGCGCCGTCTCGCTCCAGCAGGTCATGCGGACCCCGGTCCTGGCCGACCTGGCGTGCCTGCTCGACACGCATTCCGCGCCCCCGGACCAGGACCCCGGCCGTGACCGGCTGACCACTCCCACTCGTTCCCTGTGACCCGAAAGGACCCTCATGTCATCCCCCTCACCCAGAACACAGCTCGCCGTGGACCGTGAGGCCGGCCGGACACCGATGCTCACCGTCGCGGACGGCCCCGATCCCGTCCAGTGGGCCGACCAGCACCGGGAGGGACTGCGCGCGGCGGTGGACGAGCACGGTGCCGTCATGGTCCGTGGGCTCGGCCTCCGCGACGCAGCCGAGGTGGCCGCCGTGTTCCACCGGCTGGCCCCGGGCGGACTCATGCCCGACCGGGAGGCGTTCGCCGCCCGGCGGCAGCACGCCGAGGGCGTGTACTCGTCGCTCACGTGGCCAGCCAACCAGCCCATGTGCATGCACCATGAGCTCAGCTACGCGCTCGAGTTCCCCGGCCTGTTGCTGTTCGCCTGCCTCGAGGCACCCGCCACCGGAGGGGTGACCGGTGTCGCGGACGCCCGCACCGTGCTGGAGGCCCTTCCCCCGGACCTCGTCCGGCGGTTCGAGGACGAGGGGTGGTTGCTCGCCCGCAGCTACAACGAGGACGTCGGGGCCTCCTACGAGGAGGCCTTGGGGGTCGGTGACCGCGCCGCGGTCGAGGACTACTGCCGGGCCCACGAGATCGAGTTCGAGTGGCAGCCCGACGGGGAGCTCCGGACCCGGCAACGCCGCCCCGCCGTGGTGCGGCACCCGGTGACGGGCCAGCGCTGCTGGTTCAACCAGGTCGCGTTCCTGAACGAATGGACGATCGCCCCGGAGATCCGGGAGTACCTGGTGGACGTCTACGGTCCCGACGGACTGCCGTTCAACACCCGTTTCGGCAACGGCGACCCGATCGGGGAGGACGTCATCACCCTGGTGAACGAGGTCTACGAGGCCCACACCCTGCGGACGCCGTGGGAGGCCGGGGACCTCATGCTCGTCGACAACGTGAGCACGGCCCACAGCCGTGAGGCCTACGAGGGCCCTCGGGAGATCCTCGTGGGGATGGCCGAGCCGCGGCGGGTGTCCGACCTCGTGACCACGGGGCGGGAGGACGTGCGATGAAGGAGGATCCCACCGTCTCCCCGGTCGCCACCCCGGAACCGAGGACCGTCCCCCCGTTCGCCGTCATCCCCGGTGCCCAGGTGCAGCAGGCGCTCCAGGGCCGGGAGCGGCAGGTCGTCGAGCTGGTCGAGGAGACCTACCGGGTGCACGCGGCCGGGGACTCGGTGAACCCCCCGTCGTACTTCCTGACCTTCCCGGACCGGCCCACCGCGCGCATCATCGCCCTGCCCGCCTCGATCGGCGGCAGCGTCGGGGTCGACGGCATCAAGTGGGTCTCGAGCTTCCCGGACAACGTGAGGTCCGGGATACCCCGCGCCTCCGCGGTGCTGATCCTCAACGACCGGGCGACGGGCTACCCCTTCGCCTGCATGGAGAGCTCCATCATCAGTGCCTCCAGGACGGCCGCCTCGGCGGCCGCGGCCGCGGACTGGCTCAGCAGGGGACGGGGCCGGCCCCGACGCGTCGGGTTCTTCGGCGTGGGCCTCATCGCGCGGTACATCCACACCTTCCTGGACGCGACGGACTGGTCCTTCGACGAGATCGGGGTGTACGACCTCTCGGGCGAGAGCGGAGAGGGATTCAAGGGGTATCTCGAACGGAGCGGCACGGCCGCCCGGGTGACCGTGCACGACAGCCCCGAGCAGTTGATCCGGAGCAGTGACCTCGTCGTGTTCGCGACCATCGCGTCCCAGCCGCACGTGCACGACCTCTCCTGGTTCGAGCACAACCCGCTGGTGCTGCACGTGTCCCTGCGTGACCTGGACCCGGAGATCCTGCTGGCGTCGACCAACGTCCTGGACGACGTCGACCACTGCCTGAAGGCCGGGACGTCCGCGCACCTCGTGGAGCAGATGGTCGGTCATCGGGACTTCGTGGCCGGCACCCTGGCCGATGTCATGGCCGGCACGGTCCCGCTGCCGGAGGACCGCCCGGTGGTCTTCTCACCATTCGGCCTGGGCGTGCTCGACCTGGCCGTGGGCAAGTACGTCTATGACGACATGGCCCGCAGCGGCCGGCTCCAGGTGGTCGAGGACTTCTTCACCGAGCTGAGCCGGTATGGCTGAGACGGTTCGCCCGGACACGGACACGGACACGGACACGGGGGAGGCGGACGCGGAATGGGCAGGGTGACCGGTTCGGCGCGCACCGCCGGGTGCGAGTGGCTGCAGTACGACTACGGTCCCGCCCTGGTCCCGGACGGGGAGCCGGGATCGTTCACGATGTGGCGGTACCGGGCGCTGCTGCCCGTGGCCGAGGGGCCGGTGCGCTACCCGTTGCCCGTCGGCGGCACGCCCCTGCTCGCGGTCCCGGCCCTGCGAGGCGCGCTGGGCGTCGCGGGCCTGTGGGTCAAGGACGAGACCCGTGGCCCGACGGCGTCCAACAAGGACCGGGCCACGGCGCTGGTGATCGAGGACGGGCTGCGGCACGGCCGGGACACCATCACGACGGCCTCCACGGGCAACGCCGCGGTGGCCACGGCCTTCGGGGCGGCCGCCGCCGGAATGCGCGCCGTCATCTTCGTCTCGACCGACTGCCAGGAGGAGAAGCTCGCGCTGATGACCCAGGCGGGGGCCTGGGTGTTCCAGGTCCCCGATGGCTACGCCGCCGCCGTGGACCTCTCGCGTGCAGCCGTCGAGGAGTTCGGCTGGGTGGACCGGAACACCGGGGTGAACCCGCTGACGACGGAGGCGAAGAAGACCGTCGCGCTGGAGGTCTGGGAGCAGCTCGGCCGGCGCATGCCGGACGTGATGGTCGCCCCGGTGGGTGACGGCCCCACGCTCGTGGCGCTCGCCAAGGGCTTCGACGAGCTCGTCGCCTGCGGCGTCGCCGCCCGGACGCCCCGTCTGGTGGGTGTGCAGGCCGCGGCGTGCCAACCGCTGGTGCGCGCGTGGTCGGGCACCGATCCGGGTCCCGGTGAACTGGATGCGGGGGCGACCGTCGCCGACGGGATCGCCGTGCTGCGGCCGGCTATCGGTGAGGCGGTGCTCCAGGCCATCCGCTCCAGCGACGGGACCATGGTCGCGGTGAGCGACGCGGAACTGCTGGCGGCCGTCGGCCTGCTGGCCGCCACGGCCGGCGTCGGTGCGGAACCGGCCGGGGCCGCCTCCGTGGCCGGCCTGCGGGGTGCCCTGCGCGAGGGCGTGGTGCAGCCCGGGGAGACCGTCGTGGTGCTGGTCACCGGACGTGAGGTCAAGGCGTCCGGGTCCCCGTCCCGGGACCGGGTGACCGTGGCCCGCCGGCTGGACGACGTGCGGACGGCCCTCGCGGACGCCCCCCGGTGAGGGCCGGGCAGCCGACCCACCCGCATCGGCGGCCCGGTGCCCGGTCCCCGGGGGTGAGCGGACCAGACGGTGGTCCTCACAGGGTGGCCAATCGCACCGGACCCGGCTGGGCCGGACGGTCGGCTCGCGTGGCGGTCTGGTCGTGCACCCGCACGTGGGTCAGGGCCAGCCGGGTCAGGGGGACCTCCACGCCGTACCGCTCCGCCGTGGCCACGAACTCCCCGAGCAGGTGTTCCCCCTCGTGCGAGAACCCGGCGGTCAGGTCCCGGTAGAGGGAGGAGGTGAACACGGACCCGGGTTCGGTGAACATCTCCAGGCTCGCCGCGTGCGCGGCGTCCGAGACGGGGTATCCGGCCGCCGCGGCGACCCGTTCGGTCTGGTCGATGACCTCCAGGACGAACTCCCTGCCGCCGGGGGTGGCCAGGATGGCGCCGATGGTGCCACGCATCAGGCACGTGGTGGTCCCCCCGGCCACGATGAAGGCCCACTTGTGCCACATCGCGGCCAGGATGTCCTCGTCCAGGACCAGGTCGTACCCCGGTACCGACAGTTCCTGCTGGATGCGGGCCGCGCGGTCCGTGCCTCGCCGGTCCTGTTCGCCGAAGATCATCGTGGCGTGCGGTTTCAGCTGGAAGACCGCACCCTCCGGGGTGACCGTGGTGACCACGCGGACGATCCCGCCCAGCACGGCACCGCGGCCGAAGCGGGCGTTGACCCGCTCCAGGTGGGCCATGCCGTTGAGCAGCGGCAGGATGGCGGTGTCCGGTCCCACGGCCGGGGCGATGTCCTCCATGGCCTGCTCCAGGGCCCAGGCCTTGGTCATGAGCAGGATCAGGTCGTAGGGACCGTCCAGCTCGCGGGCCGTGACGGCCCGGACGGGAATCGTCTCGTCGTACCCCGGCCCGTAGACGCGGAGGCCCTGGCGCAACTGCTCGGCGCGGGGTGGACGGACCAGGAACGTGATGTCACGTCCGGCCTGGACCAGACGGGTCCCGAAGTACCCGCCGGTGGCTCCGGCTCCCACAATCAGAGTCTTCATGGTCATCTTTCCTCGTGTCGTGCGGATGGGTGTGAGGGACGGGCTGTTCATCGGGCTGATCCCCGGTGTTGCTCCGGTGCGGCTGTCCGGTCCCCGTCCGGGGACGGAGCCTCCAGCGGGGGGACGCTGGGCGAGGGCTTCGCCCACCCCTCCCGCACGCGCCGCCGGGTCCAGTCGCTGGACTCGGAGATGATCGCCTCCAGGGGGCCCTTGCCCAGGGAGCTGCGCCACATCAGCGCGAACAGCATGAAGGAGATGACCTGGATCCACAGGTTCACGACCGGCTGGTCCTCCGGCAGGATCTCGAGCATCATGACGATGCAGTGGGCCGAGTAGAGGGTCAGCGTCATCGCACCGATCGCGGTGAAGGGCGTGAAGACCCTGCCCCCGCCGCGGGTGATGAGCAGGGCGAAGCCCAGCACGGCCATGGCCGCCCCCAGCGTGTGGAGCGTGCTCAGCGGGGTCTCGGAGTAGGGCGCGACGGTGGCCAGCCACCACCAGGACGAATCCGGCAGCAGGGTCGTCTCCGGACCGAAGGTCAGCACCTCGGCGATCTCGTCCGCATCGAGTTCCGGAGTCGCCCCGATCAGGCGCTGCAGGCCGCCGACGGGGCCGAGCAGGAACATCGACAGGGCCCAGGCCGCGGCGGCCAGCGCCGAGCCCCAGCCCAGGAGCCTGAGCGCCAGCGTGCGGGACGTCAGTGCCTGCCGTCCGATGACCATGCCCACGCAGAGGTAGACCATCCACATGGCCGCCGGGTAGAAGCCGGTCACCACCATGTCCGAGAGGAACGGCAGCGGTTGCTGGGCTGCGGTGACCAGCGTGTAGTCGGCGTCCGGATCGGCCTGTTCCGGGATGAGGCCGTGGAGATTGAGCAGTTGCCTCAGGATGGGCCCGAGGACGACGAAGACGGCCGCGGCCACGAGCAGCACGCGCGATGACCGGCCGTAGAACGGCAGGGCCAGCAGGAACAGGACACCGAAGTAGGGGATGATCGTGGCGATCGGCGTGTCCAGGTGCCCCAGCATCAGGCCGGCCAGCAGGATCAGCAGTCCACGGACGACCAGGGCCGCCCGGTCGGCCGCCAGGGCGCGGCCCGAGAAGTCCCCGCGGGACCGCTTCTCCACGAACGCGATGGAGACCCCGGCAAGCAGGGCGAACAGGGCTGCGCCACGCCCGCCGGCGATGCCGAAGGCCAGGCTCATGCCGCCCTCCCGGTTCTCCTCCGGGAGGACGTGGACGGAGACCATGCCGATCAGGGCAAGCGCCCGGGCCACGTCGACGCCCAGGGCACGCCGTGATGACGGCGGTACCGCCTCACGGGGAGTACGAGGTGCGGGTGCACTGGCCAGCGGATGTGGAGACATGGGATCGACCTTGCGGATTGAGGAGGTGGATGGGTGGTGTGGCCCCGTCAGCTGCGGCTGGACCTGCAGGAGCGGGACACCGTGTGCCTCCAAGAATGCGCGGGAGTCGGCTCAGAAGCGTCCGCCACGGGCGGTATCCCGGCGCTACAGAGTGTGGTGGATACCGAATGGACCGGGGCACGACGATCGGGCCATGCTTCCGACCGCAGTCGGTGTGCTCCGACCGGGATGCCGGCCATTCTGAGTGATGCCAGCCGCGGTATGTCGCTGTGAACCATCCCCTGGATCCACATGACCGGGCCGGTGATCAAGTCCAGCACCGGGCGCGGGGCGGTCGCAATCATGGCGATGCTGTGCGTTTTCTATGAGGTCCCCTGCGCGCCGCGTACGCAATGAACAGTACGAGGTCTACCGCATCGCAGGTATTCCCAAAGTACCGCTGCGGGAGGATCCTTTCTGGTGTCCTCGCAACCATCATTGACTGACATAGGGACAGTTCGAGCCCATCGGTGAGCCGAACTGCTGGGAAGAACGAATTGCAGAGGGGCAGTCTCATGCGAGCCAACCACCAGATCACCCATGCCTCCGGCGATCACGCGGGTGTGTTGCCTGTCCGGTACACCCGTGCCGCCGCCACCGTGGCGGCCGTCGAGACCACGGGGAGATAGGACCATGTTCTCCTTGTCGCAGATCCTCGGCGACGTGTCGGCAGCGCACCACCAGACCCCGGACGACTGGGCGCGGTCGGTCACCACCGTCGTGCGGGACGCCGCCATCTACCACGCGGCCAGGAACGGCTTCTACCGTGCCCAGTGCGACGCCGTGGGGGTGGACCCCGCCGCGCTGCACGAACTCGAGGACCTTCAGCGCCTGCCCCTGTTGCCCGTCAGCCTGTTCAAGCGGGCCGATGCCCGCGTCCTGCTCACCTGCCCCCTGTCCAAGGTCGAGACCGAGGCCCGGTCCACGGGGACCAGCGGGGTGTCCTCGGTCGTGCGCCGCGACGCCGAGACGGTGACCCGTGCACTGATCGGGCTGACCGGCACGTACCGGGAATTCTTTGGCCTGTCCGGGGGAGCGGGACTCTTCCTGAGCCCGTCCTCCGCCGACGCCCCGGAGAACGGCATGGCCAAGGTCTTCAACATCCTCAACGGCATCCTCGACGACCACGCCTACCTCGTCAGTGACAACGTCTTCGATCCCGCCGACGCCCTGGAGTACCTGCGGAAGTGGAAGGGCCTGATGACCCGGCACATCATCGGGCCCCCGTTCCTCGTGCGTCGGTTCCTGCGCTTCCTCGAGCTCGAGGGAATCAACGTCTTCCTGGACCCCTACAGCATGGTCATCACCCTGGGTGGCTGGAAGCGCTACCCGGGTGAGGCCGTCTCCGCCGAGGACTTCCGGGACGAATGCCATCACCGGCTGGGCGTCAGCCGGGAGAACGTCCGGGACATGTACGGACTGATCGAGTCGGACCTGCTCGCGGTCGAGTGCCACCTGCATCGCAAGCACGTGCCACCGTGGTGCTTTGTGTCCATCCGGGACGTCCACGACGTCACCAGGGAGGTCGCCGCCGGGCAGACCGGCATGATCGCCGTCCTGGACGCCGTCAACACCAGTTATCCGGGCTTCCTCCTCACCGACGACGTGGGGGAGGTCGAGACCGGCACCTGTGCCTGCGGCCGGACCGGGCAGGTCATCACCTTCCGCCACCGGAGGCAGGGGGGTGAACTCGACCGCAGCGCCGTGAGCATCGAGCGGTACATGGGTTCGGGCCGGTACGCCTCGGCCCAACCCGCATGAGTGCAGCACCGCCAGTCCCTGGAAGGGCGGTCGGGACGGAAGATCATGAGTTCAGTCGAGACCGGTAAGCCGTTCCGGCGATGATGGGCACGGGGCGCCGGCCGTGGGGCCCCCTCGGGGCCCGGAGCGCGGTCCGTCAGGCCGGGGGTGATGCGCGATGATCTCGCCCATCGTCTCCGGCCGGGACGTGAAGATCGCCCTCGGGGCGGTGGCCCTGGACACGCTGCTGTTCACGGGGGTGCCCTACGCCGGATGGTCCGCGCTCGGACCACCGTCCGTGACGGTGGTCGTGCTGAATCTCGCGATGGTGCCCGTCCTGTTCCTCCGGCGGCGCGCACCGGTCCTGATCTGCCTGATCCTGTGCGGTTACGCCGCCGCCCTGACCCTGACGGTGGGGTCACGCCCCCTGGCCAGTCTCCTGGTGGCCGTCTTCACCGCCGCGGCGCTGCGCCCGGCCCGGTACAGCGGCTGGTGCCTCGCGGCCATCCTGGGCACCCATGCCGTCAACCTGTCCTACCAGGCCTCCCTGGCCACGAGGGAGGGGAACCCGTGGACGACCGTCCTGGTCGTCGGCGTCGCCCTGGTGGTCTTCGACCTCGCAGCCTGGTTCCTGGGGCGCTGGGCCGCCGAGTCCCGGCGCCGGTCCCGTGAGCTCGTCAGGACGAGTGAGGCCAGGGCCGCGAAGGCCGTCGCGGACGAGAGGCTGCGGATCGCCCGGGAACTGCACGACATCGTGGCCCACGCGGTCACCGTGATGGTCCTGCAGGCCTCCGGCGCCCGGCGGCTGCTGGTCAAGGACCCCGTCTCGGCCGAGACGGCGCTCGCCTCCGTGGAGGAGGTCGGCAAGCAGGCGATGGCCGAGCTGCGCCGCCTGCTCCAGGTGCTCCGCACCGTGGGCAGCACGGATGAGGAGGCGCTCGAGGCCGGGATGATCGCCGGCCTCGAGGACCTCGATCCCCTCGTCGAGCAGACCAGGGCCGCCGGGGTCACCGTCGATCTCTCGACCTCGGGCCTGGAGGGGCGGCTCCACTCCAGCGTCGAACTGAGCGTGTACCGGGTCGTTCAGGAGGCCCTGACCAACGTGGTCCGCCATGCCGGGCCGGGCACGCGCGTCCGCGTGAGCGTGGCCCGCGTGGATGACACCGTCACGGTCGAGGTGACCGACGACGGTTCCGGCACCGTCAGCAGCGTGGCCCAGGAGCTGACCAGCGGGTATGGCCTGGCCGGACTCCACGAGCGGATCAAGCTCATGGGCGGGGAGATCCACACCGGGCCGGTGGACGGCGGCGGTTACCGGGTCCGCGCCACCCTGCCGGCGGTGACACCATGATCCGCGTCCTGCTCGCCGACGACGAACCCCTGGTCCGGACCGGTATCGCCATGATCCTCGGAGCCGAGGACGACATCGAGGTCGTGGACGTCGTGGGCGATGGCCGTGCGGCCGTGCTGCGCGCCCGCCAGACCGCACCGGACGTCGTCGTGATGGACGTCCGCATGCCGGTGATGGACGGGGTCGAGGCGACGCGGCGGATCCTCGACGAACAGGAGGCCGGTGCGCCGCAGCCGGGGGTCCTGGTGCTGTCGACCTTCCATGTGGACGAGGCCGTGCACGGTGCCCTGCGCGCCGGTGCCTCCGGTTTCGTCCTCAAGGACGCGGCGCCGGACGAGCTGGTCGCGGCCGTCCATGCCGTCGCCCGCGGAGACGCCTGGCTCGCCCCCGCGGTCGCCAAGCGACTGCTGGCGGAGTTCAAGGGACGGCCGGAGTCGCTGCTGCCGCGCGGCGACCTCATGGGCCGCCTCACCCATCGCGAACGGGAGGTGCTCATCCTCCTCGCCCACGGCCTGGGCAGCAGGGCGATGGCCGAGCACCTGTTCCTCAGTGAGGCGACCGTCAAGACCCACCTGAACCGGATCCTGACGAAGCTCGGCGTGCACGACCGGGCCGGAGCGGTGGCCGTGGCCTACCGCGAGGGACTGGTGGGCCCCAACGATCCGATGCCGCCACGACCGTGACCACACCGAGACGGGCCCGCGGACGGGCATGTGTTCCGGGTCACGGGGCGAACTGCTACCCTCTGCCCAGGCATCGTGGAACCTCTTGGCCCAGGGACGGGGCAACAGTGAGAAGCTTGCTCGTCAACAATGGATCCGTGCCAGCGTCGGCTGAATGCTTCGCCGGGGGACGGGCGCGTGTCCCACTGGTCCGGGTGCTTCTCGGCATCGTCGCCCTGGTGTGCCTGACGGCGGCCGGAAGCCCCGCCCCGTCCGCGTCGGCCGAGCTCCACAGCGGCACGGAGGGGACTAAGGCCGCCCTCGTCCGCGTCGAACTCAGTGCCGTGGCCGAGATCGTCCACATCGACCACTCCTCCGGTGAGGTGGAGATCGCCCGCGGCCGGACCACCGTGCCCCTGGGGGCCGGGACGGGCGTGCTGGTGTCCGCGGACGGCGTCGTGGCCACCACGTGGGAGAACATCCGCGTGGACGCGGACCAGGTGGCCGTCTACGCCGCCAATGAGCTGTTCGCCGACGTCATCGGCGTCGCCATCGTCGGCAACGACGGCGACCCGGCCAAGCGGGGTTCCACCCCGGATCCGTACTGGGGTCCGCACCTGCAGCACTGCTACGACCAGGTCACGCACTGCGTGCACTTCCGGGTACCGCAGTACCACGTGCGCACCTACACGACGGAGCCCGGTGGCGTCATGGCCGAACTGCTCAACTCCCCGTCCGGGCCCGGGGACGTGGCCCTGCTGCGGATCAGCGGCGGCGGGGGTGCGCCCACCGCCACGGTCGCGGCAGCGGACGCGGCCCCCGGTGCGGACGACCTCCTGCTCGGCTTCACGCGCCGGCCTGGACCGGAGCACGGACCGGTGCAGCTCCCGGTGACGCTGGACGCCGCCACTGACGTGATCAGCTCCCCGGAGGACCTGACCGGGCCGTTCGGCGCAGGCGTGTCCGGCGGACCCGTCGTCGACCCCTCGACCGGGCAGGTCATCGGACTGGCCGGGCCGCCCCAGGACGGCGGATCGGCGACGCTCGTGACCGCCGCTCAGATCCGGGCGGCCATGGACGAGGCCGGTGTGGAACCGTCCTCGTCGAAGTTCGACGTGGTGTTCCGCCGGGGGATCGATCATCTGGCCTCGGGCAACCCCGGCAGATCGGCCCAGGGTGCCCTCGAGGAGTCCCTGACGTACTACGATTCCGCGCTGGCGACGAGCCATCTCCACCAGGCCCAGGCGTCGGAGCCCACCGACAGCGCCGACGCGGCGGCAGCCGCCGGGCCGGGGGAGGAGACGGGAGGCCTGCGGTGGGGTGCCTTCCTGGCCATCCTGATCGGCGCCCTGCTCGTGGCGGGCATCGTCGCGGCCCTCGTCCTGGGGCGACGCCGGACGCCCGCGACCGCCGGTGCCGACAGCCGGCCTCCGGAGACCGGCCGCTGGCGCTCCGTCCCCGCGTCCGTGGCGTCAGTCCTCCCGGCGAGGTGGCGGGGCGACACGCACCCGGACCCCGCCCCTCGGCACTCCCGGTCGGCCGATGCGCCGGCACCGCCGGATGCGGCGCCGGACCACGGCGACGACGCTACCGTCGACGCACGGACCGGCCCCGCCCCGGACGGGTTCGACGGTCGACGGTTCTGCGCCCAGTGTGGCGCGGCGGTGGGCCCGGGAGCGCGATTCTGCACCGGTTGCGGTCACCCGGTCGGCTGATCCGTGGACAGCCCGAGGAATTCCCTGGGACCGGGGGCGGAGGTCGCGGGGTACCGCGTCCAGTCACTGATCGCCCGGGGCAGCAGGGGCGTCGTCTACCGGGCCCTGGACGTCGAGCACGACCGTCCGGTGGCCCTCAGGCTCCTCGCCCCGGAACTCTCGGCCGATCACGAGTTCAGCCGGCGGTTCGACCGCGAGTCCCGGCTCGTGGCCTCCATGGACCACCCGAACATCCTGCCCGTGTACGGGACCGGGGAATGGTCGGGGCTGCTGTACGCCGCCATGCACCACGTCCGCGGGACGGACCTCCAGTCCGAGCTCGACCGGCGCGGCCCCCTCCCGCTGCCAGAGGCACTGCGCATCCTGACCGAGACGGCCGCCGCCCTGGACGCCGCCCATGAGGCCGGGGTGATCCACCGCGACGTCCGGCCCGGCAACATCCTGCTGTCCGAGGATCCCCTCCCCGCCGACGGCGCGGACGGCCACCGCCACGTCTACCTGGCCGGCTTCGGCCTGGGCAGGCCGATGGCGATCGCCAGCGGGGCCGCCACCCCGGCCCAGGTCCCCGGCACCGTGGACTACCTCGCACCCGAGCAGATCCGCGGTGGGGACGTCGACGGCCGGGCGGACGTGTACGCGTTGGCGTGCGTGGCGTTCGCACTGCTCACCGGTCGCCCGCCGTTCGACGAAGCGGACGGGGAGGGGGACGAGGAGGCACGGCTCCGGGCCCACCTGGCCGGGAAGCCACCACGGCTCGCCGGCGAACGCCCCGACGTCCCGGCCGTCGTCGAGTCCGCGATCCTCCGGGGCATGGCGAGGGACCGGGCGGACCGGCCCCCCTCCTGCGGTGCGCTGGTCGGCCTGATGTCCGGGGCCCCGGCCACCGACGCCGGGCGCGTCCCGCCACCCCCACCGGACGCCACCACCGAGCCGGCCGGTGACGGACCGGCGCACGGTGGCGATGACGACGTCCGCGCCGAGCCCGGACGGCCGGCGGACACCGGAGGCGGTCCGGGGCCCGGTCCCCGCCCGGACCAGCACGGAGGCTCCCGGCACCGCGCGGTGCCCCGGGTGGGAGGACGCACCCGCCGGATGATCGTGCTGGGCGCGGTGCTCCTCCTGCTCCTTGGCCTCGGCCTGGTGCTGGCCCGGTGGTCACCGGGGGAGAAGTACGTGCCCTTCCGTGCGGAGGGAGTGCCCTACACCCTCGATGTCCCGGAGAGCTGGACCGCCCGCACCCACCAGGCCGGGGACAGCACGGTCAGCGTGCTGTCCCCGGCGGACCTCACCGCCTTCTTCGCCGATGACCCGGAGGCGCCTGCGGCCGTGGGCCGCACCGCGGCCGACGACCCGTCCGGTGTCGTCGGCCTGGCCATCTACCACCGTCCCACCGGGCTGGAGGGTCAGTCCCCGGCCGCCCGGGTCGATGCGGCGGAGGCCCTCCTGCCCGGCCGGGAGGCGTATCTGGTCCACCGCGGGGAGGCCACCGTCGGGGACCTGACGGGGCAGGTCATGGAGGGATCCGTGCAATTGCCCACCGCCACCCTGCAGGTCCGGGTCCTGGTCGTCGAGGCGGACCCCGCCCAGTTGCTGGTGTTCTTCGCCCCCTCGCCGCTCTTCCACGAGCGTGCGGAGGTCTTCGACGAGGTCACCGCATCTCTGCGCCGGACCGGCTGACCGCCCGGCCCCGGGGTCACTGGGTCTGGCAGGTGGCCAGGCTCAATTCCTCCAGGACGGACAGCACCGCGGTGCCCGGTCGGTCCAGGGCGGTCTGCATGCCGCTCAGCGCCTTCCGGAGGGCGGCGGCCGGCCGGGTGGACCCCTGCGCGTTGGCGTACCGCAGCAGGTGCTCCACCAGGCTGATGCGCTCCAGGGTGCGGTCCTCACTCGGGCCGTTCAGGGTGTCCTCGACGGCGAGCACCGCCAACCGGGTGGCGACCGCGGCCAGGGTGCCGTACGAGGCACCGCGGCTCGTGAACGTCTCCTCGACCCGGCGGCCGGTGGCGGTGGTGACCACCGCGGTGCCGGTGGCCGGGGAACTGGTGGTCGAGACGATGGTCATGGTCTTCCCTCGTGGTCTGCTGAGTTCGTGCGGGTGCGGGTGCGGGTGCGGGTGCGGGTGCGGGTGCGGGTGCGGTGGCCGGATATCCGGCGGGGTGCGGGATCCGGCCGTGGCGTGGACCCCGCACCCGGTGGCGTGCCGGTCTGGCTGCCTGCCTAGTCCCAGTACCTCACGACCTTGTACTTGAGCTCGTAGTGCGCACCGTGGTCGTCGAACGTCGCGTACTGCCATCCCTCGTCGTAGTCGTGCTTCTCGATCCAGACGTGTCCGAGGTAGTCGTCCTCGTCGTCGTGGTGTCCGTGGTCCTCGTCCCAGAGGCTGAGCTTGAAATCGTGGTCGACGTCCGCCCAGGCGCCGTCGAACCCGTAGTGGTCCCCCTCGTCCATGTCCTCGGGGCCCCAGACGGTGTGGTGACCGAACTTCATGTAGACCTCGTCGTAACCCTTGTGGTCCTCGTTGTCGTGGCAGTCGAGGTAGTCGAAGACCACTCGGTAATGCCACTCGCCGTCCGAAGAGCCGTCCGCGCCGGCGGTGCTCGCCGTCGCGGCCGGAACCCCGGCGAGGAGGGCGGATGCCGCGAAGGCCGTGCCCGCGAGGGTGGCACCGATCTTTCGGTTGAGAGGCGACATGGTGGTGATCCTTTTCCTCAAGGGGCGTTCCGCCGATCGGAACCCTGGATGCCCTGTGTCATCAATGGTGGTCCGATCGGCCGGGGAAAGCGTCGGCTCGAAAAGGTATTTCCCGGCTACCGCAGACGGTGTACCCGGGGTCCTCCCCGGGGTGACGGCGCAGACGCCCACGCCTTGCCGCGCCGCGGAAACGGGCGGAGCATGGACGCCATGGACTGGGGGTCGGGCCGCGGCCGGTGGGGGCCGTCGTCTCATCAGGGGTTCTGCCGGACGACGACGGCGCGTGCCGTTCGCCGCGCGGGACACCGCGTCCCGGGAGCGCTCTGATGTCCCGCGTGTTCCTGAGCCACTCGAGCCGCAATTCCGCGGAGGCGGTGGCCCTGAAACGCTGGCTCGTGGAGCAGGACCCCGGGCTCGCCGACGAGATCTTCCTGGACCTCGACCGCGACACGGGCATCGCCCCCGGCGAGCGGTGGAAGCGGGCGCTGCGCCAGGCCAATGAGCGGTGTGAGGTCGTGCTCTGCCTGCTCTCCGCCCACTGGCAGAACTCGAGCGAGAGCCTGGCCGAGTACCGGACGGCCGAGACCCTGGGCAAGCTGATCCTGTGCGCCCGGCTCGAACCCCTGGACACGGCGGGGATCACGGGGGAGTGGCAGCACTGCGACCTGTTCGGCGATGGCCCGGCCACCGAGATCCCCGTGGACGAGGCGGGCCGGTCCGTGTGCTTCCAGACGGACGGGCTCCGGCGGCTCTACCGGGGGTTGCGCCGGGCCGGCATCGGCGCGGACCAGTTCGCCTGGCCCCCGCCGGACGATCCGGAGCGGGCCTGCTACCGGGGGTGGGAGCCGCTGGACGAGTCCGACGCGGCCGTGTTCTTCGGCCGGGACGCACAGATCATCCGGGGCATGGACGCGCTGCGGGGCATGCGGGCCTCCGGGATCGAGTCGCTGTTCGTGGTGCTGGGCCCCTCCGGGGTGGGCAAGTCCTCCTTCCTGCGCGCGGGACTGCTGCCGCGGATCCGGCGCGACGACCGGCACTTCCTGGTGGCCGGCATCGTGCGCCCCGGCCGGGACGCTCTCACCGGGGACCGGGGCCTCGCCCGGTCAATCCATCACCTGCGCATCGGCCTGGGCCTGAACCATCCCGCCCTGGGTGACATCAAGGAGGCCTGTCTGCGCGCGGACGCGGCCTTCCTGACCGGACTGCTCGCGGAGGCCCGGCAGACCGCGGGCCAACGCCTCCTCGACGAGTCGGAGCAGACGCCCCTGCCCACGGTGGTCCTGCCCCTGGACCAGGCGGAGGAACTGTTCAGCGCGGACGCCGGTCCCCAGGCCCCGCGGTTCCTCTCGCTGCTGGCCCAGTTGCTGGGCCCCGGGGACGGGGCCGCACGCGGGATGGTGGCGGCCTGCACGATCCGCACCGACTTCTTCGGGTCGTTGCAGGACGCTCCCCAGCTGTCGGACCTGAAGAGCGTGGTCTTCGATGAGCTGCGGCCCATGCCCCCCGCCCATTTCCGGGAGGTCATCCTGGGGCCGGCGGCGCGCTCCACCGCGGCCGGGCGGGCGTTGGTTGTCCAGGCCGACCTCGTCGAACGGCTGCAGAGCGACAGCTCACACGGTGCGGACAGCCTGCCCCTGCTCTCCCTCACCCTCGCCCGACTGTACGAGGACTACGGGGACACCGGTCAGCTCACCCTGGACGGATACGAGGCGATGGGTGGGATGGGCCGGGTGGTCCAGACCCAGGTCGACGCGGTGCTGGCGCGGGACCCCGTGGTGCGGAAGTCGCAGCTCCATCGACTGCGGTCGGCCTTCATCCCCTGGCTGGCCACCATCAATCCGGACAACGACCAGCCCGTGCGGCGGGTGGCACGGCTCTCCGACCTGCCCGCGGACGCCCGCCCGGAGATCGACGCCCTGGTGGCCACCCGGTTGCTGGTCCAGGACGAACGCGACGGCGAGGTCTTCGTCGAGGTGGCGCTGGAGAGCCTGCTGCGCCAATGGGGGGAGCTGGCCGGATGGCTGGAGGCGGAGCGGGGGGACCTCAAGGAGGCGGACAACCTCGAGCGGGCCGCCGCCGCCTGGGAACAGAACCAGCGCAATCCCTCGTGGCTGCTGGAGGGCGAACGCCTCGAGCGGGCCGAGTCCATGGTGGCGAAACCGGGCTTCCGGGATCGTCTGTCCCACACGATGGACTTCCTGTTCGCGTCCCGGGCCCGGGAGTACCAGCGGATGGCGCAGGAGGAGCGCCACAAGGCCGCCGAGCTCCACGCGGCGCGGGAGAAGCAGGAGGTGGCGGAGGCCCATGCCGCGACCCTGCGTCGCAGGTCGCGCATCCTGAGGGCGGTCCTGGCGGGGACCGCCGTCGTCGCCCTGGCCGCCGTCATCGGTTTCGTGCTGGCCGTCGCCGCGATGCGCGAGGCCTCCGACCGGGCGCGAGAGACCACGGCGCTCATGCTGGCGGCCGAGGGCCAGGCGCGGCTGGCCGGTGCCAGGCCGGGGGGTGAGCTGCTGGGCATGCAGCAGATGCTGGCGTCGCGGGCCCTGATGCCGACCACCGAGGGGGACCGGGCCCTGGCCAGCTCCGTGGTGGTCCAGCACGACGTGTACAAGATGATCCCCGTGGGGTCCCCGGTGCGGGACGTGGCGTACGCCCCGGACGGGCGCCTCGTCGCCTCGGGTGATGACGGCGGAGCCGTGCGGCTGTGGGATGCCGGGACTGGCCAGCCGGCCGGAGAACCACTGCTGGGACACGCGGGAGTTGTCCGGGCGGTGGCCTTCAGTCCAGATGGGCGGCGCCTCGCCTCGGCCGGCGACGACGGCACGGTCCGGTTGTGGGACACCGGGACCGGCCAGCCGGTGGGAGGCCCCCTGACCGGCCATGGCCAGCCCGTGCGGGCGGTCGCGTTCAGCCCGGACGGGCGGCGCCTCGCCTCCGGTGGCGCGGACGGTTCCGTGCGGTTGTGGGACGCGGGCTCCGCGCGACCGCTCGGTGAACCGATGATCGGCCAGGGTCCGGTGAACGCTGTGGCGATCAGCCCGGCGGGCCGGCTGATCGCCACCGGTGGGGACGATGGCGCCGTGCGGTTGTGGAACGCGTCCACCGGCCAGCCGGTCGCCGCCCCGATGACCGGGCACGCCGGGGCCGTGCACGCGGTGGCCTTCGACCCGGCCGGTGAACGGATCGCCTCGGCGGGGCACGACCGGACCGTGCGGTTGTGGGACGCGGATTCCGCCCGGCCGGTGGGAGCACCGCTGACCGGGCACAAGAACTGGGTCTCCGACGTGGCCTTCAGCCCCGACGGCCAGCGACTGGTCTCGGCGAGCGCCGACTACAACCTGCTGCTCTGGGACCCGGCGGCGGGCCAGTCGATCGGTGATCCGCTGACGGGGCACGGACACGAGGTGTTCAGCGCGGCGTTCAGCCCGGACGGTGAGCGGATCGTGTCCGGCATGGGGGACGGGACGGTCCGCGTGTGGGACGCGCGGGCGCCCGTGCCGATGCTGCACGGGTTGTGGGTCCTCGACCTGGACGTCAGTGACGACGGGGCCCTGATCGCCTCCACCGGCGTGGACAAGATCGTCCGGCTCTGGGACACCGGCACTGAACAGCCCGTGGGCGGATCACTGGCCGGACACCAGGACGTCGTGCACGGGGTCGCGTTCTCCCCGGACGGGACCCTGATCGCCACGGCCAGCGCGGACCGGACGGTGCGGTTGTGGGACGTGGCCACCCGCCGCCAGCTGGGCCCCGCGCTGGCGGGGCACGACGGGGCGGTGCTGGACGTGGCGTTCTCCCCGGACGGGACCCTGATCGCCACGGCGGGGGCGGACCAGACGGTGCGGCTCTGGGACGTGGCGGCGCGTCGGCAACGGGGGCCTGCGCTGGCCGGCCACGAGGGCGCGGTGAACGCGGTGGCGTTCTCCCCGGACGGGGCCCTGGCCGCCTCGGCCGGTGCGGACGGGACGGTGCGATTGTGGGAGGTCGAGACGGGACGGGCGGCGGCGGAGCCGTTGTCCGGGCACGGGGAGGCGGTCCTGGACGTGGCGTTCTCCCCGGACGGGGCCCTGATCGCCTCGGGGGGAGAGGACAAGATGGTGCGCCTGTGGGACGCCCGGAGCCGTCGGCAGCAGGGCCCCGGGCTGGCCGGGCACGAGGCCGCCGTGCGGTCCGTGGCCTTCAGCCCGGACAGCCGCCGGGTGGCCTCCGGCGGGGACGACTGGCAGGTGCGGCTGTGGGATGCCGGGACCGGTGCGGCGATCGGCAACCCGCTCATCGGCCACTGGGACGTGGTGGACGGTCTCGCGTTCACCCCGGACAACGCCACGGTGGTCTCGGGGAGCTGGGACCGCACCGTGCGCACCTGGCCCGTGCCGCCGGACGCCCCCGGGGCGCTGTGCTCGAAGCTGACCCAGAACCTGAGCCGGGACCAGTGGCTGGAGTCGGTCTCCCCGGACGTCGACTATGTCGCCACCTGCCCGGACCTGCCCGTGCCGGACCCGGCGGGCGAGGCGTCGGAGGAGGCCGGGGGATGACGGTCCGGGAGCTGAGCCGGGACGACCACTTCCGCAACGACGGCAGGCCGAAGCGCATCCTGACCCTCGACGGCGGTGGGCTGAGGGGCGTGCTGAGCCTGGGGATCCTGGAGCGGATCGAGGACCTGCTCCGGGAACGCCACGGTGCGGGCCCGGAGTTCCGGCTGTGCCACTACTTCGACCTGATGGCCGGGACCTCCACCGGCGCGATCATCGCGGCCGCCCTGGCCCAGGGCTGGAGCGTGGCCCAATTGCGCGAGAGGTACCTGGCCCTGGGCAGACGGCTGTTCAACAGGAGCCTGCTCCGGGAGGGCCTCCTCCGGGCGAGGTATGACAAGCGGATCCTGAACTCCGAGCTCAAGGAGCTGCTGGGCGCGGACACGACGTTGGGCAGCCCGAGGCTGCTGACCGGCCTGCTGGTGGTCACGAAGCGCCTGGACACCGGCAGCGTCTGGCCCCTGGGCAACAACCCCCGGGGCAAGTACTTCAGCACGGAGTCCGAGGGAAGCGCCCGGAACGCCGACTACCTGCTGTGGCAGGTGGTGCGCGCCTCGACGGCCGCCCCGTCCTACTTCGAGCCGGAGACCATCACGATCTCGAGCGCGGCAGGCAGCAGGCCCGTGGTGGGCACCTTCGTCGACGGGGGCGCCAGTCCCTACAACGACCCGTCCCTGCTGGCCTTCGTGTACTGCACCCTGGAGGGATACCGCGTGGGCTGGCCCACGGGCGGCGACAGGCTGCTGCTCGTCTCGGTCGGGACCGGTTCCAGGGATCCCACGAGGAAGAGGTCGAGGCTCGCCGTCAACCATGCGCTCCAGGCGCTGTCCTCCGTCATGCAGGACTGCGCGGCGCAGCAGCGGGCACTGCTCCAGTGGATGTCCGACAGTCCCACCGCGGCAGTGATCGACCAGGAGCTCGGTGACCTGCGCGGCGACACCGTCCCGGGCGGTCCCCTCCTGAGCTACCTGCGCTACGACGTCGACCTGCGCCCGGACGGCGTCCTGGCCCTGGACGACTCGGCGGCCGCGACGGGCAGGATCGAGTCCCTGGGCCGGTTGGACGCGCCCGGGAACATGCCCCTGCTGCACCGGCTCGGCCTGCTGGCCGGGCAGCGCGACGTCGACCCCGGCCATTTCAGGCCGGTCTTCGACCTGGTCCCGGACCCCTGAGCGGGGGCGTGCCATGACCGAGCGCAAGCGGTACCGGCCACGGCCGGAGCGGACCGTCGTCGCCGTCCCCCTGCGCCTGGACATGCCCGGTTTCCGGTACCGCAAGTGGGGGGCCGAGCAGTACTGCAAGGCCGGTGACTGGCTCGTGGACGACGACGGGGACATCCGCACCGTGGACGCGGACGTCTTCGCGGCCACCTACCGCAGGGTCGGTCACGGCCAGTACCGCAAGATCACGCCCGTGTGGGTCGAGCGCGCCGAGGAGGAGGGCAGCGTCGAGACCAAGGAGGGCTGGACGCACTTCGGGCGGGGGGACTATGTGGTGTCCAACAACGCGGACGGCACCGACGCCTACGCGATGAACCCGGAGACGCTCGAGTCCCTCTACGAACCCGACGACGAGGACTAGGGGCCGGCGCACGCGAGAGGCCCTCGTCCCGCACTGCGGGACGAGGGCCTCTCCGGTGAAGCTCCCCCGACTGGACTCGAACCAGTAACCCTTCGATTAACAGTCGAATGCTCTGCCAATTGAGCTACGGGGGACCGTTGGCCTGCGGTCCACCCCGGGGGATGAACAGCCGGACAGCGGGATCCACTGTACCCAAGTTCCGCGCGAGAACGAAATCGGCGTTCCCGGAGGCTGCTCTTCGCTAGAGTCCCCCCGTGAACACCACCCCCTTGTCGCCGCTGCGGCGCTGGCTGCTGCTGGCCACGGTGAGTGCCGGGGTCATGCTGATCACCCTGGACAACACGATCCTCTACACGGCGTTGCCGACGCTGACCGAGGAGCTCGGGGCGAGCGCATCGGAGTCGCTGTGGATCCTCAACGCCTATCCGCTGGTGATGTGCGGGCTGCTGCTGGGCGCCGGCACGCTGGGGGACCGGTACGGCCACCGCAGGCTGTTCCTCCTCGGCCTCGTCGTCTTCGGCGCGGCCTCGGTGGTGGCGGCCTTCGCGCCGGCCGTGGGCGTGCTCATCGCCGCCCGTGCCCTGCTGGCCGTGGGTGCGGCCTGCATGATGCCGGCCACCCTGGCCCTGATCCGCATCGGCTTCGACGACGTCCGCGAACGCAACCTCGCCGTCGCGGTGTGGGGTGCCATCTCCGTCGTCGCCGCGGCGATGGGTCCCATCGTCGGCGGGGTGCTGCTGGAGGCGTTCTGGTGGGGGTCGGTCTTCCTCATCAACGTCCCCGTGGTGCTGGTCGCCCTGGTGCTCACCCCGTGGGTGGCCCCGCGTCCCCGGCCGGACCGCTCCACCCGGTGGGACGCGCCGTCCTCCGTGGACGCGATGCTCACCCTCACCGGCACGGTCTTCGCCATCAAGGAGGCGACCGGCCCGGACCCCTCCTGGCCGCGGTTCGCGGCGGCCGTGGGGGTCGGTCTCGTCGGCGGCTGGCTCTTCGTTAGGCGCCAGCGGCGCCTCGAGCATCCGGTGCTGGACTTCGCGGTGTTCCGTAACCGGGCCTTCAGCGCCGGGGTCATCGCGGCCGCGTGCTCGATGTTCGTCATCGGCGGGGTCCAGCTGGTCACCACCCAGCGCTACCAGCTCGTGGCCGGCTTCACCCCGCTGCAGTCCGGCCTGCTGGTGGCGACGATGGCCCTGGGCTCCCTGCCGGCCTCGCTCGCCGGCGGTGCCACCCTGCACCGCCTCGGCCTGCGGGTCCTCGTCGCGGGCGGTCTGGGGCTGGCCGCGCTCGGCCTGGTGATCGCCCGGCTCGGGGGTGTCGGGCCGCTCGGGCTGTTCGTGGCCGGGCTCGTCGTCACCGGCGTCGGGATGGGGCTGACCATGTCCGTCGCCTCCACCGCCATCATCGGCAACGTCCCCGCCCGGCAGGCCGGGATGGCCTCCTCGGTGGAGGAGGTCTCCTACGAGTTCGGCAACCTGCTCGCCGTCGCCCTGCTCGGCAGCCTCGCCACCGGGCTGTACGCCCGGTTCGTCCGGTTGCCCGACGACGCCCCCGCGGCCGCCGCGGACAGCCTCATCGGCGCGGTGGACGCCGCGCAGGGGGACCCCGGCATCCTCGCGGCCGCCGGGGTCGCCTACGACGCCGCCTTCCTCACCATCCTGGTCGTGGTCGCGGTCATCGTCGCCCTCACGGCCCTGGTCACCGGACGGTTGCTGCGCCACCACGGACCGGGCACGCCGGCCGGGGCCCACGAGTCCAATCACCCGCTGTGAGGACAGGCTTGCCTGCGATGACACGGGCCTGAGGGGGGTCCTACTGTGAGCATATGAAGCTCACCGCAGACCTTGAGAAGAAGTTCAACGAACAGATCACCCTCGAGTTCGAGGCCTCCCTGGTCTACCGCCAGCTGGCCATCGAGGCCGACGAGCAGGACCTGACCGGCATGGCGTCCTGGCTGCGGCACCAGGCCGACGAGGAGATCGTGCACGCCCACAAGTTCATCGACCACGTGGTGGACCGGGGCAACCACGCCTCGATCGGCGCCATCAACGCCCCGGCCGTGAACCCGGGCCTGTCCCCGCTGGAGATGTTCGAGGCCTCCCTGGCCCACGAGCAGCGCGTGTCCAACGCGATCCGGGACCTGTACCGCGAGACGGAGGCCGCCGGGGACCTCGACGCGCGCCCCCTGCTCAACTGGTTCGTCGACGAGCAGATCGAGGAGGAGGCCACGGTCAGCGAGATCATCGGCCGGATCCGGCTGATCGGCGACGACGGCTCCGGGCTGCTCCGGCTGGATGCCGAGCTGGGCTCGCGCTCCGGCGGGGGCGAGCACCACAGCTGAGCCGGCCTGAGACGCCGGCGGGCACGAGAAGGGCCGGCGCCGCCTGAGGGGGATGGGGCGGCGCCGGCTTCGCCCCGAACCTACGCCCTAAAGTTGAAAAGTCAAGTGACTGGCCGTTGACGTGCACGGAACGGTTTTCGCTCCGTGCCGCGGTGGTAGGTTTGACCTGCCCGGGCTGCCCGGGTGTGATGGACTTCAGGATTGCTCGTCAGGCACGGCGGCAGTCTCACCGCAGACCCACCGCAGACCCACCGCAGACCAGAGGGAAGGCACGCTCCAATGGCCCATCAGGCACCGACGCTCCCCAAGGGGTCCCCCCGCGTCTCCGACCAGACCCGTTCCAGCTCGCTGACGGAACTGGTCTCCACCGGCTTCCGCCTGCTGCCCCTGCAGCTGAAGGACGAGCTGGCCATGGTCAAGGGCCAGCTGGGCAAGAAGGGCGTCACGGCCGGGATCGGTGCCGGGCTGGCCGTCGTCGGGCTCGTCTTCCTGTTCATCATGGCCGTTGCCCTGATCGTGGCCATGATCGGCGGCTTCGCCCAGGACCGGCCGATCTGGTTCTCCGCGCTCATGGTCGCCGCCGGCGCCCTGGTCGTCGCGCTGGTCTTCCTCGGGATCGGGGCGCTGCGTATCAAGGCCGCGATGCCCCTGGTCCCCGCCGAGACCATCCAGGGCGTCAAGTACGACCTCGGATACCTCAAGGAGGGCAACGCCTTCGACCCGGCCGAGTTCGACCGGCTCGAGGCGCAGCGGGCCGAGGAGAAGCGGATCGCCCAGGCCCGGGAGGAAGAGCGCCGCAAGGCTGCCGAGGCCGAGGCCAAGGCGGCCCGCAAGCGCGGCGAGGCCCCCAAGGAGGCCACCGCCCAGGACCCGTCCTACGCCGAGCTGCGCCGCCGCACCCAGTTGCGCCGCCAGCACCTGGGGGACATCCGGTCCGGGCTCGAGGAGAAGACCGACGTCAAGGCGCAGTTCTCCAGCTTCACCTCGCAGTTCCGGGGCCGTCCGGCCCCCGCCGGCCCGGACGCCCAGGACCCCACCTCGCCGACCGCACCCCACCACACCGGTGCCCGCGCGGGACAGACCGTCCACGACGCCGGCGAGAACGTGGGCGAGTACGTGCGGGAGAAGTGGCAGCCGCTGGCGCTGCTCGGCGCCGCGTCCACCGCCATCGCCGTCTTCGCCCGCCAGCTCAAGAAGTAACCCGCTCACCACGACCGCACGGGGGTCCACGTTGCGTCTGATCGGTGCGGGGCACCGCGATGACATCGAGTACGAGGTCACCGACCGGATCTGGACCGTCCCCAACGTCATCACCATCCTCCGGTTCTGCCTGGTCCCGGTCTTCGTCTGGCTGGTGGTCTCGGAACAGTACCTGGCCGCATTCATCGTGCTCGCGGTGCTCTCCAGCACGGACTGGGTGGACGGGTACATCGCGCGGCGCTACAACCAGATCTCCACGGTCGGCCAGTGGCTGGACCCGGTGGCCGACCGGCTGTCCCTGGCCGTCGTGGCGGTCACGCTGGTGGCCACCGGCATCGCCCCCTGGTGGCTGGTGGTGTCCCTGGTCCTGCCGGACGTCGTCCTCGGCCTCACGGCGCTGGCCCTGTTCCGGGGCAGCCCCGAACTCGAGGTCACGGTCCTGGGCAAGGTCCGTACCGCGCTGCTGCTCGTGGGCACCCCCCTCCTGCTGCTGGCGCAGGTCCCCGGCCTGGCCGAGGGGCCGCTGACCGTGATCGCCACCGTGGTGCTCGTCCTCGGCTGCGTGGGCCACGTCTGCGCCGCCGTCGACTACATCGGAGGCTGCGTGCGCAAGTTCCGCCGGCTCCGCGCGGCCGGGGTGGACCCCCGCGACCGCACCCGTTGGGCGAGCGCGTGAAGTGGCTGTCCATCGCGGCCGCCCTGGCGGGAGCCTTCTGCCTGGCCCTGGGCAGCGAGCGCCAGGCCGCGGGAGTGCGTAAGCACCAGGCCTACCTGGGACTGCACCCCCGTTCGGGCCTGCTGAGGCTGTTCACCTCCGGCACCTGGCTGGCCGGCGGCGCACTGATGCTGCTGGGCATCGGCCTGAACGTCTATGCCCTGGCCACCGCGCCGCTGACCGTGGTACAGCCGATCGGGGCGATCGCCGTCGTCATCACCACCCTGCTGCATGCCCGCATCCAGCACCTCCGGCTCAACCGGGAGACGATCTGGGGGATCATCGCGTGCGTGACCGGCTCGGCGGCGTTCGTGCTGGTGGCGATCGTCGCCACCGAGGAGAACCCGGCCCCCACCGTCGACCAGGAGCGGATCGCCGCCGTGGTGGCCATCACGGCCACCGTGCTGTGCGCGGTCGCCGCCCTGGTGATGCTGCGCCGTCCCAGTGCCTTCGGCTACATCATCGGCGCCGGCGTGCTGTTCGGCTTCGTGGCGGTGTTCGTCCGGCTCGGCTCCATCCACTTCCTGCGCGGCGACGCCGGTGGGCTGCTGGGCATCCCGTGGTTCCACCTCGGGGTCATCGCCGCGGCCGGAGGGATCGGCGTCTACTTCGTGCAGAGCGCCTACCAGCACGGACCCCCGGACCTGGTGGTGGCCGGGCTGACCGTCATCGACCCCATGGTCGGCGTGCTGACCGGCATCATCGTGCTGGGCGAGCTGCAACCCGGTCTTCCCTGGTGGGTGGGTTGGTGCATGGCCGCCGCCGGTGCCATTGCTACGCTCGGAGTCGTTGTCCTCGCCCGGCACCATCCGGACGTGATCCAGCGACGCGAGCAGACAGGAGCCCCATCCACGTGACGGCATCATCGGAGCGCCCGCTCAAGGTCCTCATCGCAGCGGACACCTATCCGCCGGACGTGAACGGAGCCTCCGTGTTCTGCTTCCGCCTGGCCAGGGCCCTGCACGCCCGTGGCCACGAGGTGCACGTGATGGCGGCCCGCAACGACGCCGGACCGGACACCGTCCAGGTCAACGACGAGGCGACCGTGCACCGCCTGCAGTCCGTCAAGGCCCCCACGCACGAGTACTACCGCCTGGTCTTCCCGTGGCACGCCCGGAGGTCCATCGGGGCACTGCTGGATGAGATCCGTCCGGATGTGGTGCACGTGCAGTGCCACTACATGATCGGCGAGGCCGCCATCAACGAGGCCGAGAAGCGGCGGATCCGCACCATCTCGACCAACCACTTCATGCCGGAGAACCTGGAGCCCTTCCTGCCGTTCCCGCAGTGGTTCCGGGACATCGTCTCGAAGAACTCCTGGCGGGACATGGGCCGGCTGATGCGCAAGACGGCCGCCGTCACCACGCCCACCGGGCTGGCCGCCAGGACCATGTCCGAGCATGCCGGCCTGGACCACGTCCTGCCGATCTCCAACGGCATCGACTCCGCCGCCTATGAGCGCGCCCCGGGGGAGACCGTGGAGCGTCCCGGCCACCCGGTGGTGCTGTTCGTGGGCAGGCTGGCCGTGGAGAAGAACGTGGACGTGCTGATCCGCGCCATCGGCCTGCTGGACCCGCAGCTCGACGCCCACCTCGAGGTGGTCGGCGACGGCGAGCAGCGCGGCCCGCTGCGGGCCCTGGTGGAGGAGCTGGGGCTGGGGGAGCGGGTGCACTTCCTCGGCCACGTCTCCGACGCCGAGCTGCACACCGCCTACCTGCGCGCCGACGTCTTCTGCCAGCCGGGGACCGCGGAACTGCAGTCGCTGGTCTCCCTCGAGGCCATGAGCGCCTCCAAGCCGGTGGTGCTGGCGGACGCCCTGGCGCTGCCCCACCTGGTCACCGACGGGGACAACGGATACCTCTTCGCCCCCGGCGACCCCCAGGACCTGGCCGAGAAGCTGACGGCCGTGCTGACCGCCTGTGACGACGAGCTGGCCCGGATGGGGCGGGCCTCCCACGACCGTGCGGTGCGGCACTCGCAGGACAAGACCATCGACCTGTTCGAGATGCTCTACCGGGGGGCCACCCCCGAAGAGGTCCGCGCCCTGCTCTGACGGCCGGCCCGGACGCAGGGGCGCTCACCAGCAGGTGCCGGCAGCCGCCGCCGGAGCCTAGGATCACACCGTGGAGTGGTGGCTCGCGACCGACTCGGAATGGGCCCGCCAGATCGTCCAGCGCGGGGTGGCGGTCCTGTACCTCATCGCGTTCTGGTCCACCCTCAACCAGTTCCGGGCCCTGCTGGGCGAGCACGGCCTGCTGCCCGCCACGGCGGTCCTGGCCGCCGGCCGGCAGCGTGGCCCCACGGTCTTCCGCCGCTGGGGCTACACGGACCGCCGCCTGGTGGGGGTCGCCGTGGTGGGCATGGTGCTGGCCGCCGGGCTCGTGGCCGGGATCCCGCAGTCCGGACCGCCCTGGGTGCCGCTGGCAGGGTTCCTCGTGCTGTACGGGCTGTACATGTCGATCGTGAACATCGGGCAGGTGTTCTACGGCTTCGGCTGGGAGATGCTCCTGCTCGAGGCCGGGGTGATGGCCGGGTTGCTCGGCTCCGACCGGACGGCTCCGCTGCTGCCGGTGATCCTGCTGGTCGCCTGGCTGGTGTTCCGGCTGGAATTCGGTGCCGGGATGATCAAGCTGCGCGGCGGGGCCGAGTGGCGGGACCTCACCGCGATGGACTACCACCACCAGACCCAGCCGATGCCCAACCCGCTCAGCCGCCAGGCCCACCTGAAGCCACGCTGGTGGCACCGCTGCGAGGTCATCGGCAACCACGGGACCCAGCTGGCGATGCCGTTCCTGATGTTCCTGCCGCAACCGGTCGCCTCCATCGGCGCCGCCGTGATCGTCTTCACCCAGTTGTGGCTCGTGGCCACGGGGAACTATGCGTGGCTGAACTGGGCGACGATCATCCTGGCCTGCGGTGCCCTGGGTGACCGGGCGATCCATGCCGTGATCCCCGCGCTGCCGGAGGACCTGGGCACGGTGGCGGACCCGCCGCCGTACTGGACCGTGATCGTGCTGGCAGCGTGTGTGGGGATCGCCGTGGCCTCCGTCCCGGCGCTGCGGAACCTGTTCTCGTCCCGGCAGCTAATGAACGCGTCCTTCAACCGCTGGCAGATCGGCAATGCCTACGGGGCGTTCGGCACGGTGACGAGGACCAGGGTCGAGGTGGTCATCGAGGGAACGGAGGAGGGCACCGAGGACGCACCGCCCCCCGAGGACCGTTGGCTGGCCTACGAGTTCAAGGGCAAGCCCGGGGACCTGAGGCGCCGTCCGCGGCAGTTCGCCCCGTACCACCTGCGCCTGGACTGGATGATGTGGTTCCTGCCGCTGTCCGGGATCCACCAGCGCTGGTTCCTCACCCTGCTGGCGCGGCTGCTGGCCGCCGACGCCGCCACGCTGCGGCTGCTGCGGCACGACCCCTTCGCCGGCCGCCGGCCCTCCCTCATCCGCGTGCGGACGTTCCGGTATCGCTTCGCCACGCGCGCCGAACGCCGCGCAGACGGCTCCTACTGGGTGCGCGAGGGGGGCCGGACCGTGATCGGGCCCGTCGCCGCCCGTGGGTGAGCAGTGACCGGTGAGCCGGAGCGCCCCGGGGCCGGAGCGCCGCTAGGATGGGTCCCTGTGCGACCGGCATCCCCGGTCCGCGGGGCGTTAGCTCAGTTGGTCAGAGCAGGGGACTCATAATCCCTGGGTCGCGGGTTCAAGTCCCGCACGCCCTACCTCAGTCGAAGCGGCCGGCCTGCGGGAGCATGTTGGCCGGGCTGTAGTCCAGGTCCGTGAGCGTCACGCCCGAGGTGGGGTTGCGGGCGTGGGCGATCTTGCCGCCCTCCACGACGATCGCCACGTGGTAGACGCCGGAACTCGAGCCGTTGTTGGACCAGTACACGAGGTCTCCGGGCTTGGCGCGGGAGAGCGGGACCTTCGAGTCCGCGGCGGTGTACTGCGACTTCGAGCTCCGTGGCAGGGACGCCCCCCCGGCCGAGAAGGCACCGGTGGTGAACCCGGAGCAGTCGAACGCGTACGGCCCGTTGCCGCCGTACTGGTAGTAGGTCTTGGTGCTCTTCGCCTTGGTCGTGGCCCAGTTCACGGCCTTGGCCTTCCAGGTCGCCACCGTGGACGAGGCCCGGGTCTCGTCCAGGGGCCGCAGGGCGGGCGTCACCACGTTGCCGCGGCCCTTGAGGGCGCCGGCTGCCTCGTACAGGAACGACGCGGTCTCGGCGCGGGTGATGTCATTGCCGGGCCGGAAGGTGCCGTCGCCGTAGCCCGAGGTGATGCCCCGCGTCCGGAGCCAGGCAGAGGCGACGGAGAACGCCGCGCCCGGGCGCATGTCACGGAACGATGCCCCGCCGGCGGCCGGCTCGTCGGCCAGCCGGTGCAGGAAGGCGGCCAGTTCACCGCGCGTCACCGGCTGGTTCGGCCGGAAGGTACGGTCCTGGTAGCCGACGGAGATCCCATCCTGGGCGAACCAGGTGATGGCCTGGTAGTTGGCCCCGCCGGGGTTCACGTCGGTGAAGTAGCGCGCGGTGGACTTGGGGTGCGACGGCGTGACCTGTCGGTACAGGAAGGCCGCGACCTCCCCGCGGGTGACGGCCTTGTTCTTGCGGAAGGTGTTGTCCGCGTAGCCCACCGAGATCTTCTCGCAGGCCATCCACGAGATGGCCTGGTAGAACCCGGACCCGCGCGGGGCGTCCGCGAAGTCGGCGCGCCCGCAGGACTGGCCGGCCGAGGCCGGGTCGGCCGTGGCCACGGATCCGGCCAGGGACGCGGTGGCGACGACGGCCGCGGTCGCCACGGCGGCGACGGCCGCGGTCAGGCGGGTGCGTGCGGACCGGTGCTGACCGGACCGGCTGTGGGATGTAGGCACAGGTGTCCCCTAGCTGGATGCGAGCGATGTTTTCTTGTCCACCGCGAGGACGATGAGTCCAGGGAAGCGCGCGTGGTGCCCGGTGCGGGGCGATGGATAACTCCAAGTGATCCGGCGAATGTCTGCCTGACCGTGACCTACTGTAACTGAGTGTTATCTGTTCGTCACCTGCGAGTTATGGGACCGTGATGAGGCGCCGGGCATCCTTTCTGGCGGTAGCGTGGAGCCCGTGCCAGACCCCGCGACCGCCGATGTTCCCGATCCCGTGGACGTGCCCTCGGGTGTTCCGGCGGACGAGGCCGGCCGGAACCGTCCGCTGCGCCTGTTCATGGACGCGCGGTACACCCGCACCGACTTCCATGACGGCATCTCCCGCTACGGCGCGAGCCTGATCGAGGCCTGCGCCCCGCTCGCCGAGGTCACCATGGTCATCTCGGACGAGGCCCAGCTCGCCCTGCTCCCCGGGGGCGTCCCCTGGGTGCGGGCCGCGGACCCGACGTCCCCGGCCGAGCCGTTCATCGCGCGTCAGCTGAACCGGCACCGGCCCGACGTGGTGTTCTCCCCGATGCAGACGATGGGCTCGGCCGGCCGGGAGTACGGGCTGATCCTCACCCTGCACGACCTCATCTACTACCGGCACCGCACTCCGCCGGCCGACCTGCCGGCCCCGGTCCGATTGCTGTGGCGCGCCTTCCACCTGGCGTACTGGCCCCAGCGGCTGGTGCTCGACCGGGCCGATGCCGTCGCCACGGTCTCCCACACGAGCCGCCGGCTGATGCGGCGGCACCGGCTCACCAGCCGTGAGATCCGGATCATCGGCAACGCCCCGCAGGCCGTGCCCGCCCCCCGCGATCCGGAGGCGAGGCCCGAGCGGTCCCTGGTCTACATGGGCTCGTTCATGGACTACAAGAACGTCGAGACGCTCATCCGCGGCCTCGCCGGCCTGCCCGGGTACCGTCTGCACCTGCTGTCCAGGATCTCGGCGGCCCGAGAGGCGGAACTGCGCCAGGTCGCGGCGGATGCGCGGGTACCCGCCGAGGCCCTGGTCTTCCACCGGGGGACCACGGACGAGGAGTACGTGCGCCTGCTGCGCTCGGCCACGGCCCTGGTCACCCTGTCCCGCTCCGAGGGCTACGGTCTCCCCGTGGCCGAGGCGATGGCCCAGGGCACTCCCGTGGTGGTCTCCGACCTCGAGATCTTCCGGGAGATCGGCGGGCCCGACGGCGGCGCCGCGCGGTTCGTGCCCCTCGGGCCCGCCGGGGAGGCGGCGGGCTCGGGCGCCGATGACTCCCCGTCCCTCCTGGCGGGCCGGATCAGGGAACTCGAGGACCCGGCGGTGTTCGCGGCGGCCTCCCGCGCGGCGGTCGACCAGGCCGGCACGTTCTCCTGGGAGACCTCCGCCCGTGCGCTGGTGGACCTGGCCACGGCGATCGCCCGCCGCCGCTCCCGAGGGACCTAGGACACCGGTGGTCCGCCCGTGACCGGCCACAGCACGGAGGGGCCGGACAGGCCCAGCAGGACCAGCGGGTCCACGTAGCGGTCCCACGTGGCGCCCTGCACGGTCCAGCCGTCGGGAATACGGACGCCCCAGTGCACGCACTCGACCGGGCAATGTCCCACGCCACCCTGGACGGAGCCCACCGGCTCGCCGGCGCCGATGCGATCGCCGACCGCCAGCCCCGGCGCCAGGTCGACCGGTTCGAGGCTGGAGAGCATCCCGTCCGGATGGGCCACGGTGACCACGGAGCGGCCGGCTACCGGTCCCGCGAACCGGATGGTGCCCGCACCCGGGGCCAGGACGCCGCCGTCCGGACTCGCCCAGTCCACGCCGCGGTGCCCCGACGACCACGGGGCCGCGGGCGGATCGAAGGGGCGGAGCACCGCCGAGGCCCCCCTGGCGGGGGAGGGCGCCGACCAGTCGCCGGGGCCACCGGGACCGGCCTCCGCCGCGGACGGGGCGAGCAGCGCCAGGGCCGCCACCGCGGCGGCGGGCACCGCCATCGGGCAGGGGGTGATGCTGCGGACGGCGCGTCTGGGGCGGGGCAGGTGCGGTGACATGGCCACCACGCTCCCGCGCCGCCGTCGGGTCCGCCACCGGCCGGTGGCGCGGGTGGGGAGGGCATCGCCCCGCCGGTGTGCTGTGGAGTCCCGGTTCGGACCACGGAACGGGCTGGGGTAAGATTGACCCAGCAGTTGTGTGCCTGCCCGGGAGGGATCCCGATCAGGACCCGCGACTGACTACGCGCATGACTGATGCCGGCCACGCGGAGTCCGCTCCGCCCATGGCACGGCAGGTCCCCACCATCGGTCCCGGCGAGCACGTGCGTGCGCTGCCGGGTCAGCGTCGGGGGCGCCGGGTTCGCCCGCAGCCCATGCCAGGGACCGGACCACCACGGCCGGTCGACAACCGACAACCCCTCTAAGGAGCGACATGCCTGTCGTGACCATGCGCCAGCTGCTCGATTCCGGTGTCCACTTCGGACACCAGACCCGCCGCTGGAACCCCAAGATGAAGCGCTTCATCTTCACCGAGCGCAACGGCATCTACATCATCGACCTGCAGCAGTCCCTGTCCTACATCGACCGGGCCTTCGAGTTCGTCAAGGAGACGGTGGCCCACGGTGGCTCCATCCTCTTCGTCGGCACCAAGAAGCAGGGCCAGGAGGCCATCGCCGAGCAGGCCACCCGCGTGGGCATGCCCTACGTGAACCACCGCTGGCTCGGCGGCATGCTGACCAACTTCTCCACGGTCTCCAAGCGCGTGCAGCGCATGAAGGAGCTCGAGGAGATCGACTTCGAGGACGTCGCCGGTTCGGGCCACACCAAGAAGGAACTGCTCCTGCTGCAGCGCGAGCTGACCAAGCTCGAGTCCAACCTGGGCGGTATCCGCAACATGACCCGGACCCCGTCCGCCGTCTGGATCGTGGACACCAAGAAGGAGCACCTGGCCGTGGACGAGGCCCAGAAGCTGGGCATCCCGGTCGTGGCCATCCTGGACACCAACTGCGACCCGGACGAGGTCACCTACCCGATCCCGGGCAACGACGACGCCATCCGCTCCGTCAACCTGCTGACCCGCGTGATCGCCGACGCCGTGGCCGAGGGCCTCATCGCCCGCAACCAGGGCAAGTCCGGCTCCCAGGGCGCCGAGGAGCCCATGGCCGAGTGGGAGCGCGAACTGCTCGAGCAGCACAACGCCCAGCAGGCCGAGGCCGCCGACCAGTCCGCGCCGGCCACCGACCAGTCCGCGCCGGCCACCGAGCAGGCCGCAGAGCAGGACGTCGAGACCGCGGAGGCACCTGCTGCCGAGGCCGCAGAGGCACCCGAGGCCACCGAGGCGCCCGCCGCCGAGGCACCCGAGGCCACCGAGGCCAACTGATCCACCACCGGCCGGTCCCGTACGGGGCCGGCCGGTGTCTGCCCGGGCCCCCCGGGCAGACACCGACAGACCACCACAACACCACTCGGGATAACCCCGCAACAGGTAAGGATGGGTACCGCATGGCGAACTACACCGCAGCTGACATCAAGGCCCTGCGCGAGCGCACCGGCGCCGGGATGATGGACGTCAAGAAGGCACTGGACGAGGCCAACGGCGACGCCGACAAGGCCATGGAGATCATCCGCGTGAAGGGCCTCAAGGGGGCCACCAAGCGCGAGGGCCGCGCGACCGCCGAGGGCCTGGTCGCCGCGACCGTCACCGCCGGCGCCGGCGTCATGATCGAGATCAACTGCGAGACCGACTTCGTGGCCAAGAACGAGAAGTTCATCGAGCTGGGCAACGTCGTCCTCGAGGCCGCCGTCTCCTCCGGCGCGACCGACCTGGACGCCCTGCTGGCCGCTCCGTACAACGGCCGGACCGTGGGGGACCACGTCACCGACGAGGGTGCCATCCTCGGCGAGAAGGTCGTCGTGCGCCGCATCGCCCGCGTGGAGGGCGCCTTCGTGGACGCCTACCTGCACAAGACGTCCAAGGACCTCCCCGCCCAGGTGGGCGTCCTGATGGCCGTCGACTCCGACTCGGACGCGGCCAAGACCGCCGCCCACGACGTCGCCGTGCACACCGCCGCCTACGCCCCGACCTACCTGTCCCGCGAGGACGTGCCGGCCGAGACCGTCGAGAACGAGCGTCGCATCGCCGATGAGACCGCCCGCGCCGAGGGCAAGCCGGAGCAGGCCCTGACCAAGATCGTCGAGGGCCGCCTGACCGGTTTCTTCAAGGAGATCGTGCTGGTGGACCAGCCGTTCGCCAAGGACCCGAAGCAGACCGTCGGCAAGGTCCTCTCCGAGGCCGGCACCGCCGTCACCGGTTTCGCCCGGTTCCGCGTCGGCAACTGACCGACCGGCACACGGCCACGGACCGCGCGCGGTAGGATCGGACCGACCGCGTCGCGGAACGACCTGGAAGGGGGTGGTCACCAGTCACTGGTGGCCACCCCCTTTGTCCTGCCCTATCCGGCACCATTCCGTCGGCGCAAGCCGCCAGCCCCGATGAGCCCAGGAGGCCCGCACATGCAGAGCACCGACCAGCGCACCACCCCGGACATCCGTGACGCGACGTCGTTCAACGAGTCCCGGGACCTGCAGCAGGCCCAGGCCGGCGACACCCACGGGGACCCGGGCCGGACCGGCAAGCGCCGCGTCCTGCTCAAGCTCTCCGGCGAGGTCTTCGGCGGCGGCAAGGTCGGCGTCGACCCGGACACCGTGCGCGGCATCGCCGACCAGATCGCCGGCGCACGCGGCCAGGTCGAGGTCGCCATCGTCGTCGGGGGAGGGAACTTCTTCCGCGGGGCCGAGCTCTCGGAGAACGGCATGGACCGGCGCCGCGCGGACTACATGGGCATGCTGGGCACCGTGATGAACTGCCTGGCCCTCCAGGACTTCCTCGAGCAGGCCGGCGTGGATACCCGCGTCCAGTCCGCCATCCACATGGAGCAGGTCGCCGAACCCTACATCCCGCTGCGGGCCATCCGGCACATGCAGAAGGGCCGCGTGGTGATCTTCGGCGCCGGCACCGGCCTGCCCTACTTCTCCACCGACACCGTCGCCGCCCAGCGGGCCCTGGAGGTCGGCGCGGACGAGGTGCTGATGGCCAAGTCCGGCGTGGACGGCGTCTACACGGCCGACCCCAAGAAGGACCCGGGGGCGCAGAAGTACGAGCACCTGACCTACGACGAGGCGCTGCTGAACGACATCCGCGTGATGGACCAGACCGCCATGACCATGTGCAAGGACAACAAGCTGTCCATGATGGTGTTCGGCATGGAGGGGGACGGCAACGTCACCCGCGCCCTGCTGGGCGAGCGGATCGGCACCACCGTCACCGTCTGAGGCCACCGGCCCCGTCCATCCCCACCGTCCCCCCCCCTCGTCCGGGCCATCCGGTGCCACCGGTGTCCTAGGATTGAGGCCACACCATCCGAACCGAGGAGACAACGTGACGCAGGAAACCCTTCAGGCCGCCGAGGAGCAGATGGAGAAGACCATCGAGGCCACGGGCGAGGACTTCGCCTCGGTCCGCACCGGACGGGCCAACCCCGGCCTGTACTCCAAGGTGATGGTCGAGTACTACGGCTCCTTCACGCCGCTGCAGCAGCTGGCCTCGTTCACCACCACCGACGCCCGGACCCTGCTGATCTCCCCCTTCGACGTCAGCGCCCTGCGGAACATCGAGAAGGCCCTGTCCGACTCGGAGATCGGCGCCAACCCGTCCAACGACGGCAAGGTCATCCGGGTCGTCATGCCGGAACTGACCGAGGAGCGCCGCAAGGAGTACGTCAAGCTGGTCAAGTCCAAGGCGGAAGAGCACAAGGTCTCGCTGCGCAACTCCCGCCGCAAGGCCAAGGAGGCCCTCGACCGGATGGTCAAGGACGGCGAGATCGGTGAGGACGAGGGGAGCCGCGCGGAGAAGGAGCTCGACGCCCTGACCCGCAAGTACACCGAGACCATCGAGGACATGGCCAAGCGCAAGGAAGCCGAGCTCCTCGAGGTCTGAGCGGCACCGCACCCGATGACGTCCGAACCCTCCGCTCCCGCCGGGCCGCGGCCGGTCCCGGACCCGGGACCACCGCAGACCCGGCGGCAGCGGCGGGAACTGGAGGCGGCCCGGGCCCGGAAGGCCAAGGCCGGCCGCAACCTCCCCGCTGCCATCACCGTCGGTGCGCTCCTGCTGGGTGGCGCTCTCGTCGGCCTGATCTGGCTGCCGGTCGTGCTGGCGATCCTCGTGGTCGCCCTGCTGCTGCTGGGCGTCACCGAGACCGCCAGTGCGATCTCCCGGCGCGGCCTGGACGTGCCCCGGATCCCGCTGTGGACCGGTGCCGTGGCGATGCCCCTGGGGGCCTTCGCCGGAGGCGCCGAGGCGCTCGTGCTGGCCCTGCTCGGCACGGTCCTGCTCATCCTGGTCTGGGCCGTCGCGGAGGACCTGCCGGCACGCGGTGAGAGCGTCCTGGTGTCCGTGTTCATCGTGATGTGGGTGCCGTTCCTGCTCTCCTTCGCCGTCGCCCTGCTGCGCCAGGAGCAGGGGAACCTCATGGTGGCCTGCATGCTGCTCATGGTGGTGGCCAATGACACGTTCGGGTACATCGTGGGGGCCTCGTTCGGCCGGCACCCGATGGCCCCGAAGGTCAGCCCCAAGAAGTCCTGGGAGGGCTTCGCCGGTTCGGTGGGCGGGTCCGTGGTGGTCGGGACCCTCGCGGTCCACTTCCTGCTGGACCACCCCTGGTGGATCGGCAGTCTGCTGGGCCTGCTGACGGTCGCCTCCGCCACCGCGGGGGACTTCGCCGAGTCCATGGTCAAGCGCGAGCTGAACATCAAGGACATGGGCTCGATGCTGCCCGGGCACGGCGGGGCCATGGACCGGCTGGACTCCCTCGTGTTCTCCGCCCCGGTCGCCTACATGGTCTTCGCGCTGCCCTTCGTCTGACCCCGGCCGTCCCGCCCTGCCCGGTCTCACCCCCTCCCGTCCCCGCTGGCTACGATGGTCTCGGCACCACGACTTTTCCGGCAGAAGGAGCGCCTCCCCGATGGACCACGGCACGCGGCAGGACACGCAGGGGCTCGCGAGGCGGGTGATGGCCTCGGCCGACCGGCAGCCCTTCGACGTCGTCCCGCCGGACACGTTCGGCTACCACCGGCGCCAGGTCGACCGGTTCATGGCCCGGGCGCGCGTGGCCTATGAGGGCGCCGGGGGCCTGCGGTCCGCGGACATCCGCCGGATCGCCTTCGACGCCGTCAAGGGTGGCTACGCCGCCGACCAGGTCGACGACGTGCTGGACCGCCTCGAGGACGCACTGGCCCAGGCCGAGCGTCAGGAGCGGATCCGCTCCGAGGGCGAGGACGCCTGGTCCGCACGGGTGCAGGGGTCGGTGGAGATCCTCCGCGGACGGTTGCAGCGACCGGACGGGGAACGCTTCCGGCGTGCGTCCCGCGCGGACGCCGCCAGCTACGACGTCGGTGGCGTCGATGCGCTGTGCCGTCGCCTGCTCGCGCGGTTCGAGGGTCAGGATCCCCTGGACGCGAACGAGGTGCGCCGGGCCGTCTTCGCCGCCGCCACGGGTGCCGAGGGATACGACGAGGCCCAGGTCGACGCCTTCCTGGACGCCTCGATCGACGTCCTGACCGTGCTGGACTAGTGCGGGGCTAACCGTCCCCCGCGCCGCCGTCGAGCAGGGACTCGACCAGCGGCACGGTCCGCCACGGGACCAGCTCGGCCATCGCCAGGGAGGTGTCCGCACGCTCCACGCCCTCGATGGCGAGGATGCGGGTGTGGATCCGGAACAGGTCCTCCGCGTTGCGCGCGGCCACCCGGGCCAAGACGTCCGCGGACCCGGTCAGGCCGTGCGCCTGGACGATCTCCGGGATCCGGGTCAGCGCCGCCGTGATCTCCGCCAGTTGCTGCTGGTGCACGTGGACCTGCACGAACGCGGTCAGCGGGTGCCCCAGGGCCGTCAGGCTGATCCGCCGTTCGAACGGGAGGAACACGTCCTCGGCGGTGAGTCGGGCCAGCCGCGCCTGCACCGTGTTGCGGGACAGCCCCAGGTACTGGGCCAGGGCCACGGTGGTGGCGTCCGGCATGTCGGACAGTGCGGCCAGGATCCGCAGGTCGGTGGTGTCCAGAGTGCGCATCATGCTCACGTTCTCACGGGTGTCGGGGGCGAAACGCGGGCAGGTTGCCCACTGCGCTGATCATATCTTGTGCACCCCTCGCAATGTGATTAGCATCACAACTCACGGCGGCCGACATCCAGGCCGCATCCACGGCGAGGGCCATCACCGACCCAGTGACGGGCCCGATCGAGGAGGACCCCCATGGGAACGGTCAGTCTGAACACCCCGCCCACCGGCATGCCGCACGTGCCCGAACCGGACCTGCACCAGGTCCTGACGCCGGAGGGCCACCGCCGTCCGGACCATGACCTGGACCCCTGGCTGGAGGACGTGACCGCGACCATGCTGGCGGGGCTGCACCGGGACATGACGGTGATCCGCCGCCTGGACACCGAGTGCACCCACCTGCAGCGCCAGGGCGAGCTGGCCCTGTGGCCGCCGCTCCTGGGGCAGGAGGCCTCCCAGGTCGGTTCCGCTGCGGCGCTGCACCGTGAGGACTACGTGTTCCCCTCCTACCGGGAGAACGGGGTGGCCTACCTGCGGGGCGTCGACCCGCTCGGACTGGTCCGGCTGTGGCGTGGTTCCACCTACGCCGGCTGGAATCCGGCCGAGACCAACCTGGCCGCCCAGCAGATCATCATCGGCGCCCAGTCCCTGCACGCCGTCGGTTACGCCATGGGCCTGCGCCGGGACCACTCCGAGGCGGCCGCGATCAGCTACTTCGGGGACGGCGCCACCAGCCAGGGCGACGTCAACGAGGCCATGGTCTTCGCCGCGAGCTACCACGTCCCGGTCGTCTTCTTCTGCCAGAACAACCACTGGGCCATCTCGGAGCCCGTCACCCTCCAGGCGAGGCGGCACATCGCCGACCGCCCCTGGGGGTTCGGCATCCCGGCCATGCGCGTGGACGGTAATGACGTGCTGGCCGTGCTGGCCGCCACCCGCCGTGCCCTGGAGCGGGCCCGCAACGGCGGCGGCCCCACCTTCATCGAGGCGGTCACCTACCGCATGGGACCGCACACCACCGCCGACGACCCGACCCGCTACCGCTCGAAGGACGAGGTCGAGGCCTGGCGGGCCAAGGACCCCATCGACCGGGTGGAGGCCCACCTGGCCGCCACCCTGACGGACTCCGACCGGGACGCCCAGGGCGGGCCCCTGACGATCGAGGTGGTCCGCGCGGCGTCGGCGGCGGCCGCGGACGAGATGGCCGCCGCCCTGCGGACCGGCCTGGCCGGGCTGGTCGACCCGGGTCCCGAGGCGCTCTTCGAGCACGTCTACGCCGAGCCCCACCACGAGCTGGCCCGCCAGCGCGAGCACTATCGGCTCTACCTGGCCCAGTTCGACGGCGAGCAGCTGGAGGCGGGGACCCGATGAGCGCGCAGGAGATCACCTTCGGCAAGGCCATCACGGCGGGCCTGCGGGCCGCCCTGGCCGAGGACGAGAAGGTCGTGCTGATGGGGGAGGACATCGGCACCCTCGGCGGCGTCTTCCGCATCACCGACGGGCTGATGCAGGAGTTCGGGCCGGACCGGGTGGTGGACACCCCGCTGGCCGAGTCCGGGATCATGGGCACCGCCGTGGGACTGGCCTACCGGGGCTACCGGCCCGTGGTGGAGATCCAGTTCGACGGTTTCGTCTACCCCTCGTTCGACCAGATCGTCTCCCAGGTCGCCAAGACGTACTACCGCACCCGCGGCGCCGTGCCGATGCCGGTGACCATCCGGATCCCCTTCGGCGGCGGCATCGGGTCTCCGGAGCACCATTCCGAGTCCCCGGAGGCGTACTTCGTGCACACCGCCGGGCTGCGCGTGGTCTCCCCGTCCACGCCGCAGGAGGGTTACGACCTGATCCGGGCGGCCATCGCCAGCAACGACCCCGTGGTCTACCTCGAGCCCAAGCGCCGCTACCACGACCGCGGGCCGGTGGACCTCTCGGCCCCGCTCCGGCCCATGGGGCCGGCCGCGGTCGCCGCCGAGGGCACGGACGTCACGCTCGTTGCCTACGGTCCCCTGGTGAAGACCTGCCTGCAGGCCGCCGAGGCCGCCGCGGCCGAGGGCATCTCGATCGACGTCATCGACCTGCGTTCGCTCTCGCCCGTGGACTACGGGCTGATCGAGGCCTCGGTGCGCCGGACCGGACGACTGGTGATCACCCACGAGGCCAGCCGGACCGGGGGCCTGGGCGCGGAGATCGCCGCCACCGTGACCGAACGCTGCTTCCACTGGCTGGAGCACGCGCCGGTACGCGTCACGGGTTTCGACATCCCCTACCCTCCGGCCAAGCTGGAGCACCACCACGTCCCGGACCTGGACCGGATCCTGGATGGCGTGGACCGGGCCCTGGGCCGGGCCAATTCCCTGGACTCGATCGACCCGTTCGCGCCACCCACGCCGCTGGCCGCCGACGGAACGGAGCGTGGCTGAGATGCTGAAGGTCTTCAACCTGCCCGACCTGGGCGAGGGGCTCACCGAGTCCGAACTGCTGGACTGGAAGGTCTCGGTCGGCGATTCCGTCACCGTCAACCAGGTGCTCGCCGAGGTGGAGACGGCCAAGGCCGTCGTCGAGCTCTCGAGTCCCTTCGAGGGCACCATCACCGCCCTGCACGGTGAACCCGGTGCGGTGGTGGCCGTGGGGGCACCCATCGTGTCCTTCGACCTGCCGGGGGAGCCCGGGCAGGACGGGCCCGACGGCGCCGCCCCCGCCCGCTCCGACGGTCGCGTGCCCACGCTGGTCGGCTACGGCGCCGCCGCCGAGGGGGCCGGGCGCCCGGCTCGCCGGGCCCGGGCCGCCCAGGCGGTCCCAGCGGGGTCGGGGGCCCCGGCGCGTCCCTCCGCCGGCACCGGCGAACGGCCCCGCGCCACCCCGCCGGTGCGCAAGCTGGCCAAGGACCTGGGGCTGGAGCTGGCGGCCGTCCCGGGCACCGGGCCCGGTGGGGCCGTGACGCGTGACGACGTGACCCGGGCCGCGGAGCCCGGCCGCACGGTGGAGCCCGGCCGCACGGTGGAGCCCGGCCGCACGGTGGAGCCCGTGCCCGCCGCCGTGCGGACCCTGGGCGGACGGCCCCGCACGGAGGAGGAGGCCATCCGCTCCGTGCGCAAGGCCACGGCCGCGGCCATGACGGCGAGCGCCTTCACCGCGCCCCACGTGACGGAGTTCCTCACGGTGGACGCCACCGAGTCCCTCGAGCTGCTGGAGTCGCTCAAGGGCCACCGGGACTTCCGTGAACTGAAGCTGACCCCGCTGACCCTGGTGGCCCGGGCAGCCTGCCTGGCCCTCGAACGCACCCCGGGACTCAATGCCCGGTGGGACGGGGAGAACGGGCGGATCATCCGGCAGAACTACGTCAACCTGGGCATCGCGGCGGCCACGCCGCGCGGACTGATGGTCCCCAACGTCAAGGACGCCCAGGCGCTGGACCTGGCCGGGCTGGCCCGCGAGGTGGCCGCACTGACCGGGGCGGCGCGCGAGGGGGCACTCACCCCGGATCAGCTGACCGGCGGGACGTTCACGCTGACGAACGTCGGGGTGTTCGGGGTGGACGCGGGGACGCCGATCATCAATCCGGGCGAGGCGGGGATCCTGGCGCTGGGCCAGGTGCGCAGGATGCCGTGGGAGCACCGCGGCGAGATCGCGCTGCGGCAGGTCCTCACGCTGTCCCTGTCCTTCGACCACCGGCTGGTGGACGGTGAACAGGGCTCACGGTTCCTGGCGGACGTGGGTGCGGTCCTGCAACAACCGGGCATGGCCCTCGCGCTGTTCTAGACGGTATGTAGTGACCGCTCCGGCGTGGAGGGGTTGCGGGCCGGGGCCTC
>ENA-UOUJ01000147-UOUJ01000147.1-activated-sludge-metagenome-genome-assembly--contig:-NODE-147-length-62082-cov-4.627968_pt1 | contig 62082 bp, 44 predicted proteins | sample MGYA00249839_ERZ747224 | MGnify/ENA primary metagenome ERZ747224 (study PRJEB28782, sample SAMN03220277) | activated sludge metagenome | biome: wastewater; feature: sewage sludge; material...
CCGTTTTGGCTTTTTTCTATTGTGTAATAGTCGTTGTCGGTCTCGTTGGCTACTGCCCATTCGAGAAGGTTTGCGGTTCCGTTTTCTTATCCGCGAAAGTATAGCCAGGTGAGTGGTAGTGGTGCTTGGGTGAATTGTGCGGATGTGGAGATGACTTGGTCGCCGGTGGTGTTGGAGTTTCCGTTTACGGTGTTTAGTGCGAGGTAAAATCGGATTACGGTTCCCGGGCTTATGGATGGTGCGGTCCAGGGTATGTTTATTTGTGTGGTGCTGTTGGTGATTTTGGCGGTGTGTTCAATGTAGTTTCTGCCGGATACGAGTCTGTTGGCGGTGCCTGTGGGTGGTGTTCCCCATGCGTTGATGTTGGCGTTGGTGGCGTTGTTGAGGCAGGTGAGTTGAAAGCCCCAGCCGCCTGCTGTGGGTAGCCCCACTGCGGATCGGGTAATTCTTACGGTGTAGGTCCAGCCGGGTACTATGTTTCCCGTTACTTGTGTAGCACCGTGATAGAGCTGCACTGTAGCTGATGCGGAATAGCTGCCGCCGCTGTGGCATGAATTGCAGGTGCCGGAGGAAGGCGATGTAGGGTAGTTGCCTATTGGTGCGCCGGTAACACTCAAGCCATTGAGGGCTGGGCCCGATGAGTAGTGGAGCGATAAAATGCCTACGAAAACGGTGAGGCTAAGAAGGATGGAATGTTTGTAGATTTTGGTCATACGCTATGGATTTTAAGATGAGTAATACCTAAAAGTATAAAATATGGTAGTGGTTTTATAATCTTATTTAAATGTGGGGGCTGTGTGATTTGGGATATTGTTTGGATGCGTAACCGGTGTTGTTTCCGGCTTTTGCAGTAGGTTTGTTGCCGAAGTCTTTTAGTAAATGTTTTCGCGGATAGTTTTATTGTGTTTCTTTTTTATAGCGGGGTCTTTTTATTGTTTTTCTCAGAAGAAGTCGGACTTCAAGCAGCCTCGCATTCTTATTTTGCTTGATGGCTCGAGTAGTATGGTGAATGAGTGGGCGGGTGGAAAGAAGCGGTTTGCTGCGGCGGGCGATATAGTGCTGCGGCTGATGGATAGTATTTATAGTGTGAATGATGGGGTGGAGTTTTCGCTGAGGGTGTATGGGCATCAGCATGGAGTGGGCGATAGTAATTGCTTTGATACGCGGCGGGAGGTGATGTTTTCTAAGAATAATTTTACGCAGATGTCGCTGAGGCTGGGGAGTTTGGAGCCGCTGGGTGTGTCGCCTATTGCGTATTCGCTACGGGTGGCTGCGGAGAATGATTTTGTGGATGAGCGTGACTATGCTTACAGTCTTATACTTATAACGGATGGTGGGGAAAGCTGCGGGGGTAATATTTGTGATGTGGTGAAAAATCTGCTTGATAAAAAGATTGAGTTTAAACCTTACATCGTAAGTCTGGTAGATTATGCGCCGCTCAAAGATCAATACAATTGTCTGGGCAATTACCTTACGGTTTCAAAGCCTGGGGAGGTGGCACCGGCAATTCATACTATAGCGGAGGCTTATAGAAAAGTGCTGGCTGTACCCATTGCAAAACCTAAGCTGCTGAACGCATCGGATATACCTTCGCCCAGTGTGCAGAAGATTAGTGTGCCTGCTATAAAAGTTGCTATTAAAGAACCGGAGACTACGCAAATAGTGAAGCAGCCTGAAATAAAAACTGTAGTAGTTGATGATACAGTGCGAGGTGGGATTATTAGTGGCGGACAATCAAAAATAAAGGTGGATGCGTCGTTTTTTACAAAAGAGCATATAAGCAGAATAAATCGCAAAGGCTTAAAGTCTATCATTTACGATTTAGCATGGGATATAAATAAATTGCCACGAAGAGCGACACCACGTTTTCCTCTCCCTCCTAAAGAAACAGCGCCGATTGAAGTTGCAGCGCAGCCCACAAACAAACCTGCACCTAAGCCTGCAACAATAAAACCTGCACCCGTTTTAAAAACAGAACCCAAGGAAGCGAGCTACACAGTGAAACTGGAACCTGCGGCAGAAACTTTACTCGAAATATATTTCACAGACGGCAAGGGAAAATTTTACACTACCACCCCTCCTGTTCAATTAATAGATTCCAAAACAGGAATGGACGTTAAGCGATTTTATAGAACTGTAGATGCAAGCGGAAACCCTGATCCACAGAAAGTGGCACCGGGCAATTACAATCTTGTAATTGGCAAGTCGGGCAATTATAAAACTAAGGCAATAACGGTGCAGGCTGCAAATACAAACAAGATCAATATTGTAGTAACAAAGGGAACCCTGATCTTTCGCTACGATGACAACCCCAAAAGACCTGTAAAAGAATATTTGGCGCAGGTAAGAAAAACGTTTCAGGCGGGGACAAGTATAGTGCAAAAATGCACGGAAGAGCGGGAGTATGAACCGGGCAATTATCACATAGAGATCAATACGCTTCCTATGATGGTGCGTAACATAGATCTGGAGTTTGGATGGTCTTATACCATTGATATTCCCGAACCTGGTTTTCTACAATTCACTAACGCTAATGCAGTTGGAAAAGTTTCGCTTTGGTCACCACTTGGCGATCAGTTTGCAAGGTTTTACGGTATGGAAGTAACGGGCAATAAACAAGCTCAGAGCCTTCAACTTCTTCCTGGTATTTATGAAGCACATTGGAAAAGAAATCCTTCGCACCCCAATGAGCCAGAGGTTATTCAGAAATTTCGGGTAAAGAGCAATGAAACAACTGAACTTGAATTGCAATAACGTTTTATTTTTTCGATGACTGAAGTTGAAATAAAGGAGATAAATGCAGGGAGTGAAGCCTATGAACAGTTGCTTCATTTTCGAAACAAACTATTGCGCATTCCATTAGGTTTAGATCTTTTTAATGAGGACTTGAGTGATGATGCAAATGACCACATTATCATCGCTTTGCAAGGAGATAAAATAGTCGGTTGCGTTATGCTTCAACCCAAAGACAAGCATGTTATAAAGCTTAGACAAATGGCAACCGCAGAAGAGATGCAGCGAAAGGGACTCGGCAAACTATTGATGGCTCATGCCGAGGAAACTGCAACAGAAAATGGGTACACGAAAGTAATGTTACATGCACGTATTTCTGCCAAAGAGTTTTATGAAAAATTAGGCTACACATCTTTTGGAGAAGTTTTTACAGAAGTAACCATTCCGCATATTGCAATGCAAAAAATCTTGCAGTGAGACATTGCAAAAAGCATAAAGATTTTCAGGTAAAGATTTACCGTCAGGCTGCTCAGCTTCCCAAAATTTGGGATGACCTTTTGCCGCAAAGTCATTTCTTAAATGTTGCACAATTGGGCATATACGAGCGCATTAATCTGCCCGATATTTCGTTTGTGTATGCTTTAATTTTTCAGGGCGAAAAACCTTTGGGGGCTGCTTATTTTCAAGTGCTTTCCATAAAAGAAAAACATCTCCATACAGCCGTGTTAAAACAATGGCAACAAAAAGCATGGAAGGGATTTACAAACTTGGGAAGCCCCAGACTTTTGGTAGCCGGTCATTTATTTCGTCACGACATCTGTTCATTTTACTGGGATGAAAATGTAGCAGATTTTGATGCATACAAAATGTATCAAGTAGCAATAAAGAAGGCAATGAAATCAGCACATGCACACGCTGTGTTGGTAAAAGATGTGAACGAAACGCTTATTCCTTATTTCCAGCACTATGCTCCGGAGTACATACTACTGCGCAACGATATTTCTATGGAAATGGACGTGCAGGAAGAATGGGAAACCATAAAAAATTATGAACAGTCACTCAAGCATAAATACGCACAACGTTTCCGAAAGGTGCGCCAGCCGTGGGAGCAACTTGAAGTAGCAGAACTTTCAAACGAAGAAACCGAACAACAAAAACACGTTCTCTACAACCTTTATCAACAAGTAAGTGCGCGACAACAAGTGCGCCTTGGAATATTGAGCGAAGATTTTCTTCCTGAACTAAAGGCAAATAATTCCAATCTCCGCATTTGGCTTGCAAAACATAATGACATACCTGTTGCATTCTTCAGTGCATGGACACACAATGGTGCGTTCGACATGTTTTACATCGGATTTGATTATGCAAAAAATGAGGAACTTCAATTGTACTTCAACATTCTGTTTTTTGCAGTGGAGCAAGCAATCATACTGAAGAAGCAAAAACTTATTCTCGGAAGAACGGCGCTCGAAGCAAAAGCACGCCTTGGCTGCAAACCAAAATATCTTTCAACCTATCTCTACATCCGAAATCCAATTCTCCGAAACGTCATCACTCGCCTGCAAACCAACATCAATAGTATGGAAGGAGAATGGGAGAATCGGCATCCGTTTAAGAAATAAGCAATTGGCAATACGCAGCAAGCTATCTCAAAACTTGCGTATTGTAAGTTGCATACTGCCTACTCCTCAATGCGCTTCCAGCCAATTATCTCCCCCGCCCGCCTCTGCAACTACAGGAACTCCGTTGGGTAATTCCATTGCGCTTTGCATTCCTTCTTTGATAAGCGTTGTTGCTACATCAATTTCATCTTCGGGTACATCAAACACGAGTTCATCATGCACTTGAAGAATCATCTTCGTTTTCAAACCTGCTTCATGGATCATCTTATGCACGTTCACCATTGCCATCTTTATCATATCGGCGGCAGTGCCTTGAATCGGCATGTTGATGGCGTTGCGTTCAGCATAACCGCGCACGGTTTGGTTGGATGAATTGATGTCGCGCAGCCAGCGTTTACGACCAAGTAAAGTTTGCACATAACCCGTTTCGCGTGCGAAGTTCATCTGGTTATCCATGTAGCGCTTGATAGCGGAATATTCTTTGAAATAATTGTCAATGATTCCTTTTGCTTCAGTGCGCGAGATGCCAAGATTCTCCGCCAAACCCCATGCGCTTTGTCCGTAGATGATGCCGAAGTTTACAGCTTTCGCAGCGCGGCGCATTTGTGGCGTTACTTCTTGTTCATTTACCCCATACACTTTTGCAGAGGTTGCAGTGTGAATGTCTTTGTTTTCTTTGAAAGCCTGTATCATACTTTCATCGCCACTGATAGCTGCTACAATGCGTAGTTCTATTTGCGAATAATCGGCAGAGATCAGTTTCCATCCTTCACCTCTTGAGATGAACGCCTTTCTTATTTCTCTTCCGCGATCAGTTCTTATCGGAATGTTTTGAAGATTGGGGTTGGTACTACTCAATCTTCCCGTTACAGCCACTGCTTGATTGAAACAAGTATGTACGCGTCCTGTTTTAGGATTGAGGAGTTGCGGAAGAGAATCTATGTAAGTGCTTTTAAGTTTCGTCAGTTCACGATACACGAGAATGTCTTCAATGATCTGGTGTTTGTTGCGCAGTTTTTGCAGTACATCTTCACCAGTGGCATACTGACCTGTTTTTGTTTTTTTCGCACTGTCCAGTTTCATCAGATCAAACAACACTTCACCCAATTGCTTCGGCGAACCAAGATTGAATTTCAAACCAGCATGACCAAACACTCTTTCTTCCGCCTGTCTAATCTCGAATTCCATTTCCTTGCTGTATTCGTTTAGAAAAGGCACATCAATACCCACGCCTTCATATTCCATTTCCATCAGCACCGGCAGCAAAGGATTTTCTATTTCGTCAAGCACTTTGCGCACTTCTGCTTTATCAATCATTGGCTCGAAACAGTGCTTGAGTTGCAGCGTTACATCAGCATCTTCTGCAGCATATTCTTTTACCAATTCTATCTCTACATCGCGCATGCTCTTTTGGTTCTTGCCTTTGCCGATGAGTGTTTCAATACTAATCGGATTGTAGCGGAGATATTTTGCACTGAGGATATCCATGCCGCGTTTACCTTCCGGTTCTATCACATAATTGGCAAGCATGGTGTCATACAATTTTCCTTTCAGATAAAAACCATAATGCTTCAGCATGGTCATATCGTACTTTAGGTTTTGTCCAATCCAAAGCACATCTTCTTTATCAAACAGTGGCTTGAAACACTCCAGCATTTTTATCGCAGCTTCCCTCTCGTCAGGAATCATCACATAATATCCTTCTCCCTTCTTCCAGCTAAAGCTCATACCTATCATTTCTGCCAGCATAGCATCAATGTTCGTCGTCTCCGTATCAAATGCTATCTCCCGTTGTTGCAACATTTCCTGCACTAATGCAGTAGCCTCCGCCATTTCTTTTATCAGCTTATAATCGTGCGGAGTGTTTTCTATCGTGTTGAGATTATCCGGCATCACTTCTTCTGCAATCTCTGCGGCGCGCTCCACTACACTTGCCACTACGGCTGTACTATTTGTATGACCGTTGCGAATGGGGTTTCCAAAAAGATCGGTAGGTACTGCTGCATTGCTTTGATTGGGCAAGCCAAGTTCTTCTCCCAATATTCTTTTTCCCAGCGCTTTAAACTCCAGCTCGTTGAATATTTCTTTCAGCGCATCGCGGTTCCATTCCTTCACCCTAAAATCTTCTTCATGAAACTGAATGGGCACATTGGTAATAATCGTTGCCAGCTTCTTACTCATTATGGCGCTCTCTTTTCCGTTCACTATCTTCTGACCCAATGCACCTTTTATATTCTCCGCATTCGCCACCACATTTTCCAGCGTCTCGTATTCTGCCAATAGTTTTGCCGCCGTCTTTTCTCCCACACCGGGTATGCCGGGAATATTATCTACCGCATCGCCCATGAGGCCAAGGATATCTATTACCTGACTTACGCTTTTTATATTCCACTTTGCGCACACTTCCTTTGGTCCTGAAATTTCTACTCCGCCGCCCTGATAACTTGGTTTGTAGATAAACACTTTTTCCCGCACTATCTGCCCATAATCTTTATCGGGCGTTACCATATACACCGTGTAGCCGAGGTCTGCCGCTTCGAGGGCGAGGGTGCCGATAATGTCGTCTGCTTCATACCCATCAAGCTCAAGGCAGGGAAGGTTGAAGGCTTTGATGAGCCGCTTAATATCGGGGATGGCGGCAGAAAGATCTTCGGGCGCTTCCTGGCGATTGGCTTTATACTCGGCGAAATCGGTATGGCGCTCGGTAGCTGCTGCGGTGTCGAACACTACGGCAAGATGCGTGGGGCGTTCTTTATTTATAAGATCGAGCAGGGTGGTGGTAAACCCGAATTGTGCATTGGTATTTCTACCCGTAGAGGTGATGCGCGGAGCACGTATCAATGCGTAGTAAGCGCGGTAGATAAGTGCAAGCGCATCGAGCAAAAACAGCTTCTTTTCTGGCATGTAGCGAAGATAAGGAGAAGAGTTTTGTAAAGCCCTGAGTTGCAAACTCAGGACAGCGGGGGATCAACTTTTTCCGAGAACAAATTAGTTGGACAGTTTCGTGCAGCTATGTAAAAGCAAGGCCTTCGAAATTCCGCTTTATTTAGAGCATTTAACCAGTCAGGACCATAACTGCCCACCCAGCTTAAACTAAGCTCCTTAATCATCGTTTTCACATTTTCGATATTTGCTTTGCACGAAGAAGGGGTTAAATTAAAACTCTCCAGAAAGTTTGGTAGCTCAGGGTTGTTTAGCGTCACTCGAGAGCCTTTGAAGTGAACAAGTTTATTTCTTTCCTTAACCAAAGTCACAAAACCTTGAAGAGGGTTTTTGTCATGTGAAAACCTTTTACTGATCTTGAGAAGAGGTGGAAGAAATAACCATTTACCTACCAACGATAGCTTATCAAACTCGTCAAATTGTTTACCCTTTAATTCACATCCAGCAACCTCATTGATATAAGCCTCTGCTGAGTTTACAGCTAAGATTTTTGCGCTACTAAAATGTCTCACGACAGGCTCATACAACAACTCAAGTTCACAAAGCTTGCTGAACATCGATGTTTTAAATTCAGGAGTAAAGGTCTCTCCGTCCAACCTATTTTTTTCAATGTCACTTTTCAAAGATTTAATTCTCGATTGAAGCTTTAGATAATCTTCCTTCCCTTGATGGAAATTAGAACACGCAGCAACAAAAAGAATTCCCGCCAAATCCAAATTGATGATGGGTCGATTAATTATGTTAAAAATATGATTCTCAATTTCTTCCACCATAGAATTTATCTTCATAGTCCAAGTTACAAAATCAATTGTCTCATTGAACTTCTATCCGAGTCTGCAACTCAGTTTGTTAACTTTTCCCCGCTCTCCTGAGTTTGCAACTCAGGAGCTACTAACATCTCCCCACCTGCCGCCCCGCTCTCCTGAGTTTGCAACTCAGGAGCTACTAAACTATCTCCATACCGCCAATGAACCCATATTCGTCATGTCGAGCACAGCGAGACATCTCCTGAGGTGTGTTGTTTGCATATTACTATCCTCAGGAGATTTCTCACATCCTGCTTCGTTCCTCGCAGTCCGTTCGAAATGACGGGACACCCTCCTGGAGATTTCTCACATCCTGCTTCGTTCCTCGCAGTCCATTCGAAATGACGGAATACTATTAGTAAAATGTAAAAAGGCAGCCGTTTGTGGGGCTGCCTTTTTAAGTAGGTGTATATGCGGTCGGTTATTTGTTCATTATAGCAAGGAATTCTTCGTTGCTCTTAGTGCCGCGCATTTGCTGTAGTAGGAATTGCATGGCTTCGTCTGTATTCATGTCGGCTATATGGTTGCGCATAATCCACATTTTGTTGAGTACATCTTTGTCGTGCAGCAGATCGTCGCGGCGGGTAGAAGATGATACGATGTCTATGGCGGGGAATACGCGTTTGTTGGCCAGGCGGCGGTCCAGTTGTAGCTCCATGTTTCCGGTTCCTTTAAATTCTTCGAAGATTACTTCGTCCATTTTGGAGCCGGTGTCTATGAGGGCTGTGGCGAGTATGGTGAGGGATCCTCCGTTTTCTATTTTGCGGGCTGCGCCAAAAAACTGTTTTGGTTTTTGCATGGCGTTTGCTTCTACACCGCCACTTAATACTTTGCCCGATGCGGGTGCTACAGTATTGTGTGCGCGGGCAAGGCGGGTTATAGAGTCGAGCAGTATCACTACATCGTGTCCTACTTCTACAAGGCGTTTTGCTTTTTGCAGGGCTATGGTGGAAACTTTTACGTGCTTGTCGGCAGGTTCATCGAAGGTAGATGCGATTACTTCTGCGTTTACGCTTCGTTGCATATCGGTTACTTCTTCGGGGCGCTCATCTACCAGCACTATCATCAGGTAGCACTCCGGGTGGTTAGATGCTATGGCGTTTGCTACTTCCTTTAGTAGCATTGTTTTTCCGGTTTTTGGCTGGGCTACTATTAGTCCGCGTTGTCCTTTACCAATTGGGGTGAACAGGTCTATGATTCTTACACTGTTGCTGCTGCCTGGGCGTGCGAGGTTTAGCTTTTCAAATGGGAAGAGTGGGGTAAGATAATCGAACGGTACACGGTCTCGAATTTCATCGGGCAGGCGGCCGTTTATGGTTTCTACTTTTAGTAGTGCAAAGTATTTTTCTCCTTCTTTTGGTGGGCGCACGCTACCTTTTACTGTGTCGCCGGTTTTTAATCCGAAGAGTTTTATTTGAGATGGAGATACGTAAATATCATCGGGTGAACTTAGGTAGTTGTAGTCGGAGCTGCGTAGAAATCCGTATCCGTCGGGCATCATTTCGAGTACACCTTCGCTCACTACTATTCCATCGAAGTCGAGGTTGAAGTTGCCGTAAGGGTTGTCTCTGCGGGGGCGGTTTTGCTGGTGTGGTGTGTGTTGTGGTTTTTCGGTGGGGGCTGCTTCGGGTAGTTGGTGTTCTGCCTCTTCTGTGGTAGGCATAGTGATGCCGGATTCTTCCTGGGGTGCAACGGTTGCAGTTACTTCTACTGTTTCTTTTGCAGGGGTTTCATCAATGTTGTTCATCAATTCGCTCCAGCCTGCTGGTACTGTAGTGTCAGTTGTGGCTTCTATCGGTGTGTTTTGTTGCTCGGGTCGCGGTTTTCTCGGGCGTTTTCTTTTGTTGTCGGCTTCCGTGTTTTCTTCAGGTGCGGAAGGTGCTGTATTTGCCTGTGGTTTTTTTCCTTCATCAGAAGAAGGCTCTTTTCCCTCGGTTTTCGGAGATTCGGTTTTCGGCTTGCGGGAGCGGCGTTTTTTATCTTCACCTGTAGCTTCGGGAGCTGCAGTTTTGCTACTGCTGTTATCAAGCGCTTGCTGATCGAGTATCTTGTAAATAAGAGACTGTTTATCGAGGCTTCGTGCGTTATTGATTTTTAGGTTTTCTGCTACGTCTATCAGCTCGGGAACGAGCATATCGTTTAACTGCAAAATGTCGTAAGGCATGCTTATATTTTCTAAAAGAATTATTATCGGTCTTGTTGGTTGTTTCTTAAAACAGATTGAAAAATGGTATCAGTCAAAAGAAGTTGGGAAAATCAGAAAATCGAAAGGATGGAACAAGATTGCAAGTGCTCCTAATGGCAAGATTACAAATGTTTTTGCTAATAAACCAAAAATTATTTTCAGGGTATTGCATTGTTTTCATCGGTAAAACGCTTAGCCATTCGCCGGATGGTTGTTTGCAAACTGGCATATTGAAAGTGGGGTAAAAATTCTGAAAGTTTGCCGTTGTTATAGAAAGCTTTTTTTTGCGCGGTGCTTGCTGTTTCCTTAGTAATGGTAGCTGTTTCGCCAAACAGGTTTGACTTTATCATGCTCCATCTCCACACCAGGCTTGTCAACAATTTTCCCGCCTTGATATGAGGAGGTTTCTTACCCAGTGCATTCGCCATTTCAGTAAACACTTCTTTGTAAGAGAAATTACCTGCGCTTAAAATAAAACGTTCATTTTGGATGTTACTTTCCATTAGCAGTGTCATAATGTTTACAACATCTTTCACATCTACCCATGCATTTATTCCCTCGGTGTAAAACGGAAATTCATTATTGACCACTTTCATTAACCTTGCAGATCCTTCGTTCCAATTGCCTTCTCCTAAAATTATGCCCGGGTTTACTATTACCACATTCAGTCCTTCACCCGCCGCGCGCCATATTTCAAGCTCTGCAAGATGCTTGCTTAGTCCGTAGCGCGAATTGTATTTGCTTTCTTCCCATTGCTCCTCTTCAGTAATTTCTTTGTTTCCTTCCTCGCTTCTTCCAAGCGCGGCAATAGAGCTAACAAAAACTAGTTTCTGAATGTTTTGCAGCAAGGCTTCATTTACAATGTTTGCTGTGCTTTCAAGATTGAAATGCAGCATTTTCTCTTTTTCGCGCGGATGAAAAGAAACCACGGCTGCGCAGTGATACACCTTTGCAATTCCCTGCATTGCTTCTTCTACATCATACACATCCAGAAGATCGCATTGCTGCCAGGAAATATGGGGTAATTGTTGAAGGCTTTCGCTGGGCTGATTCCGGTTATAAAGCGCACGAACTTTTTTTCCTTGTCGCGATAGTAGCTCAACAAGGTGCTGCCCTAAAAAACCGCTTGCGCCGGTAACGAGAATCATTGAACTGCTAAACTAATTTGCAAAAATTAAAAGTCACTTGCAAAAATTAAAAGTCACTCTTTTGAGTGACCGTGCTTATATACTTTGAAATTGCCTTAAGAATCGGACATCGTTTTGTGAATACAATCTTAGGTCGTTTACCTGATATTTGATTTGCGTAATACGCTCTACACCCATGCCAAATGCAAAGCCTGTGTATTGCTCAGGATCAATATTGAAGTTGCGGAGCATGTTTGGATGCACCATTCCGCAGCCTAAAATTTCTACCCAGCCTGTATGTTTGCAAAGACTACAACCATTGCCACCGCACACTGTGCAGGATATGTCCATTTCGGCGCTTGGTTCGGTAAAGGGAAAATAAGAAGGGCGGAAGCGTACCCGTGTGTCTTCTCCAAACATTTCGGTTACGAAATAATAGAGTGTTTGTTTCAAATCTGCAAAAGACACATTTTTGTCAATGTACAAGCCTTCACACTGATGAAAAAAACAGTGAGCGCGCGCAGAGATTGTTTCGTTGCGATAGACGCGCCCAGGGCAAAGAACCCGCACGGGCGGAGTTGTACTTTCCATTACTCTTGCCTGCACCGATGAGGTGTGTGTGCGCAATACCCAATCAGGATTTTGAGCAACATAAAAAGTATCCTGCATGTCGCGGGCAGGATGATGTTCCGGCATGTTCAGCGAAGTGAAGTTGTGCCAATCGTCTTCAATTTCAGGTCCGGTAGCAACGGTAAAACCTATTTTTTCAAAAATCGAAACGATCTTATTTTCAGTGGAGCGCAAAGGATGTCTTGTGCCCAAAGGAACCGGAGTTCCGGGTAAGGTCATATCAACAGCGTGATCCTTCTTTTTTTCAGACGATGAAAGGTGTTTATACGCTTCATATTTCGCCTCTGCAAGTTGTTTGAATGCATTCAGCACTTGCCCCGCTTGTTTTTTTTGCTCGACGGGCACATTTTTCATCTCCCCCAAAATTTGCTTTACAATGCCTTTTGTGCCCAGAAATTTGATACGGTAATTTTCAAGTTCCCTGGCATCAGAAGGTTGAAAAGATTGAATCTCTTCTTCATAAAGCCTTATTTGCTGCTGTAATTCCTGCATGAAAGCAAAGATAGTTTTAGTGATTGAATTCGTTGAACAGCCTTGTTTACAAAAAAATTGATGCTGAACTAAACGAAAGCAAAATTTAACACGTCTTATAATTATTGCAAATAGCGTAATCTATTTGTACTTTCATTTTTTGATCCCCATTACAAACAAAAGCCTATGAAGATCTTTCTACGATCGGCAATACTTATTTTATTAAGTTTTTACGCTAACAAATCATCCGGGCAGTTGCCTGTGGCTGATTTTACCGCTACGCCAATTACAGGTTGTGCGCCGCTTATTGTTCAATTTACCAGTACGTCAACAGGCAATCCTACTTCTTACCAATGGAATTTAGGCAACGGCGTAAATACCGTTCAGCAAAATCCATCTACGGCTTATACTATTCCAGGTACTTATCCTGTTACCCTAACAGTGACGAACTCAAATGGTAGCAATACCAAAACGGTAACCAGCTACATCACTGTTATTCCAAATCCTACCGTTGCATTTTCCGCACTTGATTCCAGCGATTGTCCTCCATTTTCTGCCCAGTTTTCCAACCTTACAAATTTGAACGCTCCAGGTGCAGGCACATATAGTTGGAGTTTTGGAGATGGAAACGTTTCGTCTGCTACGAATCCGCCTAACACCTACACAACTCCTGGTCAATATACCGTGACCCTTGTTGCAACCAATAGTGCAGGCTGTGCTTCGAGCGTTGCGCTTCCGTCGTTCATTACGGTATATACACCGCCTGTTGCCAACTTTACAGGAACGCCCACCAGTTATTGCGGAACGCCGGCTACTATCAGTTTTTCTGCAAATTCTATTGGAACGGGTCCGTACACCTACAACTGGGATTTTGGAGATGGAGGTACAGGTGTCGGTGCAAACCCCGCGCATGTTTATACCAATTCCGGAATTTTTTCTGTTACGGTAATCGCTACCGATGTGAATGGTTGTAAAGACACGGTTGTTAAACCTAATTACATCAGTGTGGGTTCGATTGTCGCAGGTTTTAATACTACACCTACCCCGGGCTGCGTCAATGCACCTATTCAGTTCAACAACACTTCCAACGGAGGAACAAGCTACTATTGGAATTTTGGAGATGGCAATACATCCACTGCTGCAAGTCCAACCCATACCTACACTACTGCCGGTGTTTATACTGTGAAACTGGCAATTTACGATGGTCCTTGTGGCGACTCAATGACGCAGCAAATAACAGTTAATCCAGCGCCCAATGTGAACTTTTCTTTTTCTCCAAACCAACCTTGTCCTGCACCGACCTTAATTCAATTCAATAATTTCACGAGTGGTGCCTCCTCTTTTGCCTGGAATTTTGGCGATGGGGGAACATCTTCACAAACAAGTCCGTCACATACTTACACGAGCAACAATTTTTTCCTGGTTTCGCTCACGGCTACTAACAATTTTGGATGTAGCAGCACAGCCTACGACACAGTGAAAGTTTATTCTTTGGATGTTTATATCACTCCGGCTACACCTTTGGGTTGCGTGCCGCTTTCGGTAAATTTTGGACATATCATTTATTGGGTGCAGCCGATTACTGGTACCTGGATGATATACCCATACAGTGTTACAAATTACTCCTGGTTGTTTGGCGACGGAGGTTCTTCTACAGTTTCAAACCCTTCTCATACTTATACCAACCCGAACAATAATTTTACTGCATCACTTACTATTACTACAAGTAATGGCTGCACGGCGGCAGGAATTAGGAATGTGGGGGTAGGCTCAAAACCCACTGCTTCGTTTATTGATTATCCAGATACGGTATGTGTGAAAACGGACATCCATTTCATCAACACTACTACAGATACTACTAACCCCACAGTATATACCTGGTACATGGGTGATACTAAAACACAGTTTACAAGACATGCAAAATATGCTTACCAAAATTCCGGTTATTACGATGTTGCACTTGTAGCTGACAATTATGGCTGCAAGGATACTTTCAAAGTAGATACTGCCGCAGTAGTAATGGCACCCACTGCGCGATGGATAGAGTCTTACAGTTGCGATACTCCTCTTTCTGTAAAGTTTTACGACACACTAAGTGTAGAGCCTACTTCCCATATTTGGTATTTTGGAGACGGCACAAGCGACACGAGCACCAATCCTACGCATGTTTATCCGGCATTAGGGCAATACAACGTAATGCTTGTAACCTTCAATAGTAATTATGGGTGTTCCGATACGCTCATAAAATCTATAGAGTTGGTGAATCCTGTGCTAAGCTTTTCCACGCCAGACACTGCAATATGTCGCGGCGATTCCATTTTGTTTACTCCTGTCTATTCGCACACTCCATCCGTTTATCGTTGGTACATTAATGGCGTAGCTCCTACATGGCCTTTCTCACCGTTTTCTAATCCTAATCCTTCTACAGCAGCGTGGGGACATAGGTTTAATACAAAGGGAATATTTGACATTTCTGTTTCAACAACTGATATACATGGATGTAAAGATTCAGTAGGTCGAAACGATTATGTTTTAGTGGCAAAGCCGCAGACATTATTTTCCGCTTCACCCACTATTGGTTGTGTTCCGCTAACCGTGTTATTTAAAGATACCAGTACAAATGTGCCGGGCGCTTTTTCTGTAAGCCGTAACTGGAGTTTTGGCAATGGAACAGCTATCACCCCCAGCGATACCATCACGAGACTTTACCCTATTGCAGGTATGTACAATGTGCAGCTAATAGTAACCGACAATGTGGGATGCAAGGATACGTTGATGAAGCCTGCTTACGTGGAGGTGCGTAAACCATTAGCAGGTTTTGTAGTGGATGATAGTGCAGCGTGTATAGGTCAGGTGCTAACGTTTACCAATAATTCTACCGGTGTTACGTTTTCTTCTTTTTGGGATTTTGGCGATGGTACAACTTCCACTGGCGTTTCTCCCACAAAAACTTATACCACTCCGGGTATATATACGGTAAAGCTGATCATCACTGATGCTTCGGGTTGTCAGGATAGTCTCATTAAGTTGTCTTACATCAGCATTACCAAACCAACGGCTGCTTTTACAATGAGCGATACACAAGCGGTGTGTCCACCTTTAACGGTGGTGTTTTCTAATCTATCTGCAAATGGAATTAATTATACCTGGGATTTTGGTAATGCCGGCGGTTCTTCTTTGCAAAATCCTTCCACCATTTATTCCAACCCTAATCTTTATCAGATTAGTCTGGTAGTTACCGATGCGCAAGGATGTACCGATACTGCTTACGATCAGGTGAATGTGCTGGGGTATGCCGGTGGCTTGAGTTATACGCCCTTATATGGTTGTGTACCCTTAGAAGTAACATTTACCTCCAATATTTTTGGAGTGCCCACAATGATCTGGGATTTTAATGATGGCGTAACGATGCCCGTTGGTACGAATACATCTGTCAAGCATACCTACATTACTCCTGGCGCTTACTTGCCTAAATTGATTTTGAGCGATAATGCAGGATGTATCAATTCAAGCAATGGAATAGATGTAATTGAGGTAGATGATGTAATTGCAGGTTTTGTAACTACTCCTGCGTGCGTCAATGCGCCTGTAACATTTACGGACACTTCGTTTGTATATTTCAGACCGGTTACTAATTGGTATTGGAATTTTAATGGACAACAAACAAGCACGACAAAAACACCCTCGTACTCATTTACTTCTCCCGGCACTTATACTGTTACCCTGGGTGCTACCAACACGCATGGCTGTACAGATTCAGTTACCAAAACTATTGAAGTATTTACACCACCCGTTGTTTCGGCCGAGTTTGATACAACTATATGTTCAGGCGATCCTACCCAATTGTCGGCAACAGGGGCACAAACTTATGTCTGGACTCCTGCAAGTAGTCTTAGTTGCAACAATTGTCAAAGTCCGGTAGCCACTCCTAATGTCACCACCAAGTACATAGTAGCGGGAACTGATATTAACGGCTGTGTAAACAAGGATAGTGTTTTGATAACCGTGCGATATTTTACCACCAGTGAAGTAGCACCCGGAGGTGCAATATGCGAAGACAGCTCCTTCCAATTATTGGCATTTGGCGCAGAACGATATGAATGGACTCCTGCGGAAACCCTAAACGAAGATGATATTCCCAACCCTATTGCTTCACCCACCACAACTACCACCTACATGGTAAGAGCCTGGGAAGCAAGTTGCCTTGCAGATACCAATTATGTAAAAGTGACTGTTTATCCAAAACCTGATGTTGACGCAGGTCCCGACGATACCACTTTTGCAGGGAAAGAAATAGTGCTGATGGCATCGAGCAACAGTTTCGTATCCTTTTTATGGTCGCCGGGCAACACGCTCAATTGCACTGCATGTTCCGCCCCCATTGCTATTCCACGAGCCACTACCAACTACAAAGTGATAGCCACAAGTGAAAAAGGGTGTAGAAATACAGACTCCATGACCGTCTTCATTTTCTGCTATAGCGATCAGGTATTTGTTCCCAACACGTTTACTCCAAATAACGATGGTCAAAACGACATCTTTTATCCTCGCGGTGTAGGCATGAAGCAAATCACTTCCTTCCGTATTTATAACCGTTGGGGCGAAGTAGTGTTTGAAAGAAGAGGTTTTCTTTTGAACGATGCGTCGGCAGGATGGGATGGAACTTATAAAGGACAACAATTAAATTCCGACATATTCATTTACAGCATTGATGGTATTTGCGATAGTGGCGAACCAATGAGCTGGAAAGGTGACGTAACCCTTATTCGCTAAAAAAGCTACAATTATGAAAAAGAACAAACTCCTTATAACTGCAATTGCCCTAAGTTTTTGCACCTTCAAAGCAACCGCACAAGACATTCATTTCTCTCAATTTTATGAGAGTACGATTCTTAGAAATCCCGCACTCACCGGCATATTTACCGACGACTACAAGGTGAGTGTGCAATACCGCAATCAATGGAGCAGCATCAGCAAACCTTTTGTTACAGGCCAGTTGTCTTTTGAAACAAAGATTCCTGTGAATGATGAAAGCAAAGATTTTTTTAGCGCAGGTATTCTTGCATTTTACGACAAAGCTGGGAGCATTGACATGAAAACACTTTCGGTATATCCTTCGGTGAGTTTCAACAAAAGTTTTGGCAACCAAAATAATTCTTTGCTGTCGGTAGGCTTTACGGGCGGTTATCTTCAGCGCAGCTTTGATCCTTCTAAAATGACCGTAGATAATCAATATCAAAACGGGGCGTATGACCCTAACAGCGCTACAAATGAAAACATCACTTCAGCAAAAGTAAATTACTGGGATGTAGGCGCGGGGGTAGCGTTTAGTAGCGGAGCAGGTGAATACAGCGAGATATCTTATTTCGTTGGTGTATCGGGCTATCACTTTTCAAAACCGCGAACAAGTTTTTACAACAATGAACTGATAAGACTGGAGATGCGCTGGAATGGTACGGCAGGTCTTACTTATCGTCTTAATGAGAATTGGGGTTTTATGCTTCAGGGAAATTATACAACGCAAGGAAAATATCAGGAAATAATAGCGGGTGGATTGCTAAACTGGAAGAAGCCAACGGAAAGACAAAGCGAACCACTTTTCATTTTTTATCTGGGTGCTTTCTATCGTGTGGGCGATGCTTTGATCCCTGTGGTGAAGATGGACTACATGCGATATTCGTTTGGCTTCAGTTACGATCTGAATGTATCAGGGTTAAAAGCAGCAACAAATATGCGGGGTGGCTATGAGCTATCGGTGGTAAAAACGGGTTTATTCAGCGATCCGAAATGGGAAAGAAGCAGAACACTTTGTCCGAATTTTCAGTGGTAATAAATATCAGTTTACCTCTTTTAAAAAAAGTTTATGAAAATCATTTTATACCCAGCCTTATTGGTTTTTTTACTTCTTTTCTCTGTAAAAATATCGGCACAAGCACCAGTTGCGAATTTTACTGCAACGCCCATTAGCGGGTGTAACCCACTGCATGTTTCTTTCACCAGCACTTCCACAGGCAACCCCACATCATACAGTTGGAATCTGGGAAATGGTGTAACAACCATTCAGCAAAATCCAACAACCACTTACACAACGCCCGGTACTTATCCGGTTACGCTTACTGTAACCAATGCGAACGGTAGCAACACCAAAACCGTAAGCAACTATATCACTGTGTTTCCTGGCCCGGCAGTCAATTTTACCGCCAGCCCTATGAGTGGTTGTCCTCCACTTGTGGTCAATTTTACCAATACCACCACCTCTACCGTTCCGGGCACCATAACCTATGCCTGGAATTTTGGCGATGGCTCTCCACTTAGCAGCACAACCAATCCTACACATTCTTACAATTTTTCTGCAAACGCAATTCTTACGGCTACAGATGCGCAGGGATGTATTAATAGTAAACCTCTGACAATTACCGTTCACCAGCCACCGATCATAAACTTTACAGCGATAACTACTCAGTGCGATGCGCCTGCGGCAGTAAATTTTACAGCTAACATAACCGGTACTGCACCATTTTTCTATCAGTGGTCTTTCGGGGATGGGGGCAGTGCAAATATTGCGAATCCCTCCCACACTTATACCAATCCCGGTGTTTACACTGTAACACTAATTGTGACGGATGGCAATGGTTGCAAGGATACTTTGGTAAAGAATAACTACATGAACGTAGGAAATCTTGTGCCCAACTTTACGTTTGCCACCGGTTGTGTAGGCACACCTGTGTCGTTTACAAACACCAGCAATGTTATGGATTCGGTACGGTGGTATTTTGGAGACGGAAGTACGGATACAGCAAAAAATCCACAGCATATTTACAATTCTTCAGGAACGTTTACGGTGAAGCTTTATGTTTATAAAAGTTTCTGTAAAGACTCTGTAATAAAACAGATCACGGTTAACCCTAAACCGCTTGCTGATTTTAGCATGTCCCCCTGTCCTCCTACCATTCAATTCACCAATTTATCGGTAGGTGCTCAAAGTTATATCTGGGATTTTGGGGACGGAAGCACCTCCACCACTTTCCATCCTACGCATACTTATTCGCTTATTGACACAGCTCTCTATCCAAAATTAATTGCCTTCAACAGTTTTGGATGCACTGATACATCTTATATGGAGGATACGGTGCTTTTGTACTACGTTATTTTGGGTGGAGTGAGTCCAAACGGTTTTCATTGTGTGGGCGACACTGCAATATTCAGATACAACCTTTACACGTTCGATATTTTTGACCCTTTAAGAAATACTATCAAATATCCTTATTCAATTACAAGTGTTTTCTGGAATTTTGATGATGGTGGTGCTACATCAACTTTAGATTCTGCAACTCATATATATTCTGGGCGTGGTAAATACAGACCATCCGTCACAATAACAACTTCTAATGGTTGCACATATTCCGATACATTTCAGGTATTAGTGGGGCATAAACCAACAGCCAGTTTCACTTTTTCACCCGATACGGTTTGCAATCATGGTACTGTAACTTTTATAAACAACAGTATCAATGCCCAATGGTATTTATGGGATTTTAGAAACGGAGGAAGCTATGCAGATACCACAGGAGGGGTATATACTTACACCTATCAAATGAGCGGTATTGATACCGTCATTTTGTATGCGTTCGACTATGGATGTGTAGATACTTTTAAAGCAAACCGACCAGTAGTTGTGCGACCTCCAACCGCCTTATGGAATTTTGAACCTATTTGTGAAAATCCTAAAAAGGTTCAGTTTTATGATACGCTGAGTATAGAACCCACATCGCATTGGTGGAGTTTTGGAGATGGTGATACATCTTCTGCCCGCAATCCGCTCCATACGTATCCCGCTCTCGGAACTTATGTGGTTTCATTATACACTTACAATAGTATTTATGGTTGTACCGATACATTGACCCGTGCAATAACCTTGATAGATCCTGTCTTAACTTTTACTACCCCAGATACAGCTATTTGTGAAGGCGACTCTATAACTTTTTTCCCAAATTATACAGTAACGCCGGAGTATGACTACAATTGGTACATTCAAAGCCCTGGTGGCTACCCTCTTCCCTGGTGGTATTCGAGCAGGACTGTAGGAAGTTGGGGGTTTCGGTTTAATCAAAGGGGTATCTATCAAGTTTATTTGTTGGCAAGCGATGGTCTTGGTTGTATTGATACTTTCGTTAAAACTATTCTTGTTGCTCAGCCAGAAGCCGGCTTTGTCGCAACGCCATCCTATGGATGTGCGCCGGAAAACATTTCATTTCTCGACACTACTACCAATGTGCCCGGCGCATATCAGATAACGCGACAATGGGATTTCGGAAATGGTCAGGCTACATCAAATGGCCCAGGAATATCTAATCTTTATGCAGCAGCCGGACTTTACACAGTACAGCTTATTGTAGTAGATAATGTCGGATGCACCGATACCGCCGTCAGCCAGAATTACATAGATATCCGCGATCCCGTGCCGGGCTTTACTGTAAGTGATAGCAATGCCTGCATGAAAGAACTTTTAGCTTTCCAGAATACCACAACGGGAAGTAACAACTTTACGTCCGTATGGTATTTTGGAGATGGAACATCCGACACGGCGAAAAATCCGGTTCACGCCTATCAACAGGTGGGTGCATTTACAGTGAAACTTGTAGTAACTGATTCCATTGGTTGTAAGGATAGCATTACTAAAGTGGCTTACATCAACATTACGAAACCAACTGCACAGTTTTCCGCCAGTGACACCCTGTCCATTTGCCCTCCGCTAAACGTGTTGTTTTATAATAGTTCAGTAGGCGCACTTACCTATGCCTGGAATCTGGGCAATGGTACCAACTCCAACTTTTTCAATCCTACAGGTTCTTATGTAAACCCCGGTCTTTATCAAATTCAACTTATAGCTACAAATGCGGAAAATTGTAGGGATACTGCTTATGGTACAGTGCGGGTATTGGGCTATGCAGGAGGGCTTACTTACTCGCCACTCAAAGGTTGCGCACCTTTAGAAGTGGGTTTCAAGGCAGAACTTTTCAATATTCCGTCGGTGATCTGGGATTTTAGTGACGGTGTAACCAAGTCTGCAAATGGAAGCGATACTACCTCTCATGTTTATACAACACCGGGTGCTTACGTCCCCAAGCTGATACTAAGCGATAATACCGGTTGCCAAAACTCAAGCTTAGGTCTTGATACCATAAAAGTGGATGGTGTGGATGCAGGATTTATTACAGCATCGCCCTGTATCAATACTCCCGTTACATTTATTGACACGTCTTTCAGTTATTTTTCCAACATCATATCCTGGCGATGGAATTTCAATAACGGGCAATACACAAATACCACCAAAAACCCGACCTATACTTTCAATACAGCAGGTACTTATCCTGTTAAACTTGTGACTGTAAATGCTAACGGTTGTACCGATTCAATCTCCACCACATTTGTTATTCACGATCTTCCGAAGATTATCGCCGTGTCTGACACTTCAATTTGTAAGGGCGATGCCGCACAGCTTTTTGCAACAGGTGGTGTAAGTTATGTATGGACACCCGCACTTACGCTCAGTTGCGATAGCTGTCAGAGTCCTTTGGCTACGCCACCGACAACCACAAATTATGTGGTGACAGGTACGGATGGTCGTGGTTGTAAAAACAAAGACACGGTGAAAGTGACGATACAGCTTGCCACAACCAGCACCGTAGCCAATGGAGGCGATATTTGCCAGGACAGTTCTTTTCAATTGAATGCCTATGGCGCGCAACGCTACGAATGGACACCGGCAGAAACACTGAATGATAGATTTATAGCAAATCCGATGGCCTCACCATCAGTCACAACTTTATACAGAGTTATTGCCTGGGAAGGAAGTTGTCCGTCAGATACTAACACAGTTCGCGTAGTGGTTCACCCGAAGCCTTCGGTTGATGCTGGTACTGACGTAACGATAGTGGCCGGCACCAATGTGATGTTGAATGCAAAAGGCTCCAACATAGAAACCTATTTGTGGTCGCCAGCGCAAACGCTTAGTTGCAACACGTGTTCAAATCCGTATGCCAATCCACAGTCAACTACGATGTATAAAGTAGTAGCAATGAGCCTTTATGGATGCAAGGCTTACGATACTGTTATAGTGCGGGTACTTTGCGATGAAAGCCAGCTCTTCATTCCCAATACATTTTCCCCAAACAATGATGGTCAGAACGATATTTTCTATCCGCGCGGAGTGGGTCTGAAATCCATCCGATCATTTCGTATTTACAATCGTTGGGGAGAATTATTGTTTGAGAAACGTGGCATCCAGCTTAATGATCGGACGAACGGATGGGACGGCACCTACAGAGGTAGCCTTCAAAACCCGGATGTATTCGTTTACGCAATAGATGGTGAATGTGAAAACGGTGAACCTATAAGCTGGAAAGGCGACATATCACTGCTTCGGTAAGTATTGAGACTTTAGGCAACCAGAATTCCGATGGTTCATAATTCTTGGAAGAATTTTATCAGCAAGGCATTAAGATTTGTTATTGCCTTGCTGATTTTCCATTTCGACTTGTCTCTTGTTTCTACGTAATTGGAAATAGATCTTATTTGTACAAAAGGAATTTTCTCCTGTAGGCACACATAATGAAAGGCCGCACCTTCCATATTTTCAATATCTGCGTGAAACTTTTCGTAGCGAGCCGTGGCAGTGAAGGAGCTTCCGCTAACAGTATTTACCGATAATGAGGAAACCTTTCGGAGGGGAAATTTATCAAAGAGTGGGTGTGTGTGGGCAACTAGCTTTTTTTGCTGAAATGGAAACTCATTTTCATCTGCCAATCCGAGTTCGAAACTATCAATGAAATTGTAGCGATCTTCTGCACCGAGGTCGCCAAACATTTCTTGTTCAACCAACACAACTTCTCCCAGCGCTAAATCTTTTATAAAACTACCCGCAATACCTGCTTGTAAAATCAGATCAAACTTTTGCTGTTGCACTATTTTGGTCAACGCATAGGTAGTCGCCACCATTCCTACGCCAGTCACAAAAATTGTAATACTGTGATCGTCCTTTTTAAATGAGTTTTGAGCTTGCTCGCGCCCACCGGCGGTAAGATGTTCTGTAAGCGGCATTATCTCCGCACCGGTGGCAGACAGAAGCAAAATGTTCATTAGCGAATTAACCACATTTTTGTCAAACCATTATAGCAAGGTACTTTTGCCAAATAATTTTTTTAAGATGGTGTACCTAACGCGCGTGGAGCATTTCAATGCAGCGCATCGTTTGTTCAACGAACAGTGGAGCAACGAAAAGAATGTAGAGGTTTTTGGAAAATGCGCCAACGTCAACTGGCATGGTCATAATTACGAATTGCATGTTACCATAAAAGGAGAGCCTCATCCTGAAACCGGTTTTATTTTCAATGCAAAAACCTTAGGTGATCTTATTAAGGACGTGATTGTTGAAAAAGTAGATCATAAAAACCTGAACCTTGATGTTGATTTTATGGCAGGGAAATTTACCAGCGCAGAAAATTTTGCAATCGGTATTTGGAACGAACTCAAACCGCATATTGCGGAATGCGGCGCGCATCTCCACAGCATTAAACTTCAGGAAACCCCAAAGATTTATGTGGAATATTTCGGCTAAGCTGTAACATTTTCCGAGCTTATTTGTCTATTGATAAATGAGTTTTATGACCATAAAAATTTCAAGTTCAGTGGGCTACAAAAAATCAGAAGATTACAATACAGAAATAACAGACGGACTTTCTCAAAACTACCGATCAATTATAGAGCTATTAGGCGAAGATGCGGAGCGCGAAGGTTTGCTGAAAACCCCTGAACGTGTTGCTAAGGCAATGCTTTACATGATGCAAGGCTATGAAATGGATGCAAACGAAATTCTGAATTCTGCAAAATTTCATGAGTCATATAGTGAGATGGTGATTGTAAAAGACATTGAGCTGTATTCAATGTGCGAACATCACATGCTTCCTTTTTTTGGTAAAGCACACGTTGCCTACATACCCAATGGCTATATTACCGGGCTTAGTAAAATTGCAAGAGTAGTGGATTGCTTTTCGCGTCGTTTACAAGTTCAGGAAAGAATGACCCATCAGATACTTGATGCTATTCAGGAAACCCTTAATCCGCTTGGAGTAGCGGTAGTGATAGAAGCAAAACATCTTTGCATGATGATGCGTGGTGTTTCCAAACAAAACAGTGTAACTACCACTTCTGCTTTCAGCGGACAGTTTGAAGCAAATGAAACGCGTTCTGAATTTTTACGTTTAATTGCCGCGACACTTAATTAGTGGTTTGATGTCGCGCCACAATCTTTATATTTGCAGTCCAAATAAATTTTCGGGAAGTAGCGCAGCCCGGTAGCGCACATGGCTGGGGGTCATGTGGTCGCAGGTTCGAATCCTGTCTTCCCGACTGAAATGCAGAAAGCCTTAGCGAAAGCTGAGGCTTTCCTCACTTTGCAAATCCCTCTCATCCCGTTACCTTTGCACTTCTTTAATTTCTAAGTTTTCAATCAGAAATATGAATTTGTTTTCCCTGCAGAATCAGGAATTTACGCACAGGCATATTGGTCCTAATGCCCATGAAACCAATGAAATGCTAAACACCATTGGGGTAGCAAGCATGGATGAACTTATCAATCGAACGGTTCCTTCAAATATTCGCATGAGTAACTCGCTAAATATACCTGCTGCTGTGAGCGAAGCGGAGTATTTGCGTGAACTGAAAGAGATTTCGCTTAAGAACAAGGTTTTCAAATCATACATTGGGCAGGGCTATTACGATACGCATACGCCAAGTGTAATACTTCGTAACGTTTTTGAAAACCCGGGATGGTACACACAATACACGCCTTATCAGGCTGAAATTTCTCAGGGTCGTTTGGAAAGTCTTTTGAATTTTCAAACCACAGTAAGCGATCTCACAGCTTTGCCAATTGCAAACGCTTCACTGCTTGATGAAGCGACGGCTGCGGCAGAAGCCATGACTATGTTTTTCAATACCGCAAACAAAAATCATGATCACATTGAGCGCCCAAAGTTTTTTGTAGATAATGATATGTTTCCCCAAACTATAGATGTAGTGCTCACTCGTGCAACTCCTGTAGGCATTGAGGTTGTGTTTGGCGATTACCGTACTGCAAATATTGATGCTTCCTATTTTGGAGCATTGGTTCAGTATCCTAATGATAAGGGTTCAGTAGAAGATTATCGAAATTTTGTGGAGCAGGTTCATGCTGCAGGTGCTTATGTAGCAATGGCTACAGATTTGCTTGCACTTACTTTGCTCACCCCGCCGGGGGAACTTGGCGCTGATGCTGCATTTGGTTCCGCACAACGTTTTGGTGTGCCCCTCGGTTATGGCGGTCCACATGCTGCATTTTTTTCTACCAAAGAAGATTTTAAACGAACCATACCAGGCCGTATAATTGGTGTGAGTATTGATTCAAAAGGAAATCGTGCATTGCGGATGGCTTTGCAAACGCGCGAGCAACATATCAAACGCGAAAAAGCGACTTCCAACATCTGTACTGCACAGGCATTGCTTGCAAATATGGCTGCTATGTATGCCGTGTTTCATGGTCCTGATGGTTTGAAAAACATTGCAAAGCGCGTGGCTGTTTTGACCCAGACATTAGCAGACGCACTCACCGCAGCCGGTTATGCAATAGTATCCGACACTTTTTTCGATACCATTACTGTACGCACCACCGATGCAAACAGCATCAGAGCAAAAGCAGAAGCGAAAGAAATTAATTTCCGGTATTTCAGCGACAACCAAATCGCCATTTCACTCGATGAAACAACCACCATTTCTGATGTATTTCAAATTCTGGAAGTGTTGCTTGAAAACGATGACCAGCCGCTTGGTTTTGAAATAAATCATGATCAGGCGCTCACTCATATTCCTACGCCGCTTACCCGTACTTCGGATTTTCTTACGCATCCGATTTTCAATAGCCATCATAGCGAAACGCAAATGATGCGTTACATAAAAATGCTGGAGAACAAAGATCTTTCGCTCAATACCAGCATGATTTCTCTCGGTTCCTGCACAATGAAATTGAATGCAGCAACGGAAATGATGCCACTCAGTTGGAGCCATTGGGCGAAGATTCACCCGTTTGCACCAAAAGAGCAAGCAGAAGGTTACGGACAAATAGTTCGTGAACTTTCTAAATTTCTTTGTGAGATAACGGCTTTTGATGCTTGCAGCTTACAACCCAATAGTGGTGCGCAAGGAGAGTATGCAGGCTTGCTTGCCATACGCAATTATCATCAAAGTATTGGTGAAAGCCACCGCAATGTGATGTTGATTCCGATTTCTGCACATGGAACCAATCCTGCTTCTGCTGTGATGTGTGGCTACAAAGTAGTGGTGATAAAGGCGCTTGAAAATGGCTATATTGATGTGAACGATCTGAAAGCAAAAGCCGAGCAATATGCTGCGAACCTTGCAGGTATTATGATCACTTACCCCTCCACTTATGGGGTGTATGAAGAGTCAGTGAAAGAAATCACAGCTATTATTCACCAACATGGTGGACAAGTTTATATGGACGGTGCCAACATGAATGCACAAGTAGGGCTGACTGCTCCGGGTTTGATTGGCGCTGATGTTTGCCACTTGAATCTCCACAAGACATTTGCAATTCCGCATGGCGGTGGTGGCCCCGGCATGGGACCTATTTGTGTGAAATCGCATCTTGCACCATTCTTGCCGGGCCATGTTAGCCCTTCCACAGCCCTCCCAGAAGGAGAGGGAGTGCCACACGCGGGGGCTGTTTCCGCAGCACCTTACGGCTCTGCGAGCATCCTGCTAATCTCTTATGGTTACATTCGTATGTTGGGATATGAAGGCGTGAAAAAGGCAACGGAATATGCAATATTGAATGCTAACTACATGCTTGCGCGATTGAAAAACGATTTTGATATTCTCTACACCAATCATCACGGAGCTTGTGCGCATGAGTTTATCGTTGATCTGCGTCCATTCAAAAGAACAGCAGAAATAGAAGCAGAAGACGTTGCAAAACGTTTGATGGATTATGGATTTCATGCTCCTACAATGAGCTTTCCTGTTCCTGGAACTATAATGATTGAGCCTACAGAAAGTGAAGACAAAGCCGAGCTTGACCGTTTTTGTGATGCACTGTTACAAATGAGAAAAGAGATTGCGGCAATAGAAGATGGCAATGCTGATAAGAAGGATAATCCACTGAAGAATGCACCTCACACACAAACTGAAGTGATTGCTACGGAATGGAGCCATTCTTATTCGCGTGAAGAAGCAGTTTTTCCTTTGTCGTATGTGCGTACAAATAAATTCTGGCCGAGCGTAGCGCGTGTGAATAATACCTACGGAGACAGGAATCTCATTTGCACTTGTGAACCCACAAGCGCTTATGCAGAAGTTGAGGTATAATTTATTTTTCTACACAAAAAGACCGAAGCGTTTTAAATGCTTCGGTCTTTTTATTTACTGAATGGTTACTATCAGTCCTATTAAAAAATGTGACTGTAAAATTTAGGTAATACTCTTGAACACCGTGTATCGCAGAATGGCTTCCAAAGCAAGACAAACAAGAGCTATGAAAGCAAAAGGGAAAAAGAGTTCCGCATAGTGTTTATAACTGCTGATCTCCACTTTGGTTTTTTCAAGCTTATCAATATCTGTGTAAATGGACTTGAGGGATGAATTGTTTGTAGCACGGTAATATTTTCCCCCTGTTTCGCTGGCGATTTTTTTCAGCAGTGGCTCGTCTATCTGAACCTCTTGCATTTGTCGTTGCATTCCAAAAGGCGTTTGTACCGGATATGGTGCCATACCAATTGTTCCTACACCAATAGTGTAAACACGAATTTTGTAAGCCTTTGCAATTTCAAGCGCAAGCTCCGGCCCCACCTTGCCTATATTATTTACGCCATCGGTTAATAAAATAACAACCTTACTTTTCCCATTCGATCTTCTTATCCTGTCAACCGCTGTTGCCAGTCCATCGCCAATTGCAGTTCCATCTACCAGCATGCCACTTCTTATCGCACTTATTTGCTGCTTCAATACTTCATGATCAATAGTGATGGGACATTGTGTAAAACTTTCACCCGCAAAAACTACCAATCCGATTCTGTCTGTAGTTCTTTTTTCAACAAAGTCTATTGCAACTTTTTTCGAAGCTTCTATTCTATTAGGTTTTAAATCTTCCGCCAACATACTGCCCGATACATCCACCGATAGCACTATGTCAATCCCTTCGCTATCTATATTTTCAGTCACATTACTCGATTGCGGTCTTGCCATTGCAACAATCAGCGCACTTAATGCAAATAACCTCAGAATAAAAAGTACAGGACGAAAACGCACACGCCATGTAGGTTTTACACTCGTCAATCCGGAAAGTGTGGTGAGCCTGAGTGCCGGATGGCTTCGCTTTTTGTTTCTTAGCTGCCACCAAATAAGCAGAGGTATAACAAGGAACAGCCCGAAAAAAATTGGGTGAGCGAAAGTGATATGTTTCCAATCCATCAGTTCTTTCATGACTGCGATTGTGTGGTGTTTGTGATAACAGGTTTTGTTTGCATTACAAACTGTTTTGTCAGGTCAATAACGTTTGTATGCTCATGTGGTAGCGGTTGTGCTTTCGCAAACTTCGCAAGATCGGCAGTGCGTAGAATTATTGAAAGCCTGTCATATTGCAAGCCCATTTCAGGGTGCATTTTTACTTTCTGCAACAGTTCATCTGTCGTCAGTTCCATTGCAGGTGTCTGGAAACGTTCTTCAATATACATGCGCAGAATATCAGTTAGCTGCACGTAATATTCTTTGATCTTGTCTTTTTGCCAAAGTTGTTGCCGCTCCAACTCACCGAGTAGCCGCAGCGCTTTTTCATCCACAGGTTCGGGCGGTGCTTTTGGAACAGCAACCGGAATCTCGGTTTTTTTGTTTTTGCGGAAGTACATAAAGACCACAATTGCGAGCACAAGAAGTATAATTCCGCCAATAATAAACCACAGGTAATCTTGCCAGGTACTTTTGACCGCAATTATTTCTTTGATGCCTTTGAAAGGTTTGGTTGTGTCAACTGCTATGGTTTGCACCAGAATTTGAAAGCTATCGGTTTGAAGTGAGTAGGGTGTACCACTGTGAGGAATAACGGGAAATGGAAACGCAGGAATTTTAAAACTTCCACTATCGAAACCAGTAATCAGCAATTGCTGTTTATAGCTCACAATGTCTCCTTGTTTGCTTGTGTCAATCTTACCTTTTTCTACAATTTCCAGCGAATTGAAAGTGTCTGGCAAAGCTGCCCATTGTAAACGACTTTGTTTGGAATTGTGAGCTGCCTCGATGTGTAATTTTATCTGATCGCCTACTGTTATTTGTGTTGCATCTACCCGCGCTTTTACCGTTGCATCCTGAGCAAAGGAGCTAAGCGAGAAAAATGAAAACAAAAATGAAAGAAACAGTTTGCCCAACGTGTTCATAGTTTATCGGCCTTTAAAAAAGCTTTGCAAGGATTTTACATAGTCTTCATCGGTGCGAATAGTTAATAAAGATGCGCCGCTTTTTCGGAAAGATTGGTTGCAATACGATTTATGCTGGTTGAAAGCTTTTGCATATTGAGTACGCACTGTTTTATCTTCTGTGTCTATCCATTGCAAAGAGCCGGTTTCCGCATCCATCACCTGCACCAATCCCGCCATTGGAAGTTCCTGATCGCCACGGTCGTAAACCTGCATACCCACAAGGTCGTGTTTGCGGGCGGCAAGTTGCAAGGCTTTTTCATACGGGGCACTTATAAAGTCGCTCAATAAAAAAGTGATAGTTCGCTTCTTCAAAACATTGTTCAGATAGTCTAACGCCGCATGCACATTTGTCCCTTTAGTTTGCGTCGGTTCCAGCGCTATCATTTCGCGGATTATTCGAAGTATATGGCTTCTGCCTTTTTTAGGGGGAATAAATTTTTCGATTTTATCACTGAAAAAAATAACTCCCACTTTATCATTGTTTGTCGCCGCAGAAAAAGAAAGAACAGCACTGATTTCGGTTATCAGTTCCCGTTTCAGTCGGTAATGTGTACCAAACAACGAACTACTGCTCACATCAATCAAAAGCATAACGATCAGCTCGCGCTCCTCTTCAAAAACTTTCACAAACGGATGGGAAAAACGGGCAGTTACATTCCAGTCTATAGATTTTACATCATCTCCCGGAGTGTATTCCCGCACTTCACTAAACGACATACCTCTGCCCTTAAATGCTGAGTGATATTCTCCGGCAAAAATATGATTGCTCAAACCTCTGGTTTTGATTTCTATCCGCCTTACGCGCTTTAAAATCTCGGATGTGGTAAGCATGGGAGCCGTTGCAGGTAGTTCGCTTATTTTAACGACAAATGTAACAGATAGGCTATTTAAACGTTAGCGGGTTTGCTTAAAGTTTTCTGAAAATGAAGGGTGCTACCCTAAACTTTTCCGTCTTAGCTTTGAAGGAAATTTACAATCATGATGACGAAATTTCGCCTGCTTTTTATACCTGCACTTGCTACCTCATTATTCACTTTGTCTTGCGGAGAAAATGAAACGACAAGTAATCCACCGCAAGTTGATAGTGTGGGAGGAACCGCTGCCGAGAGCCTTGCTCTGTCGCTACAAAAACTCGATGATGTAAATGAATTTCCTGATGCAGCACTTGCTCTCGGAAATGTGATTGCAACACCCAGTGGCGATAGCGTAAATGTTTCATTTGCCTTTTCGGTAAAAAACTACGATCTGAAAAATCAAACAACTGATAGCCTCAGCAAAATTTGTAACAACTCAGAAAAAGGACAGCACATTCATTTCATTCTCAACAACACCCCTTACGTGGCTTTGTATGAACCTAAGCACGAGACTAAGGTTGCAAAAAATTCAGAACACTATGTGTTAGCGTTTTTAAGCCGTTCTTATCATCTGTCTTTAAAAAATAAGGGTGCTGCAATTTTATACCGTTTTAAAATTGATGAAAACGGAAAACTTCAAAAACTCGACAACCCCAACACGCCAATGGTTTTCTATAGCCGTCCGAAAGGCGATTATTTAGGAAAGGATACGGAGAACATTTTGTTCGACTTTTATTTGTGGAATGCAACGCTCGGTAATGAATATACGGTGAAGGCAGATGTTTCTACCGGTGGAAAAGACAAGACCTTTATCATTTCCGAATGGTCACCCTACTTTTTGAAAAATCTGGCGATGGGCAAATCCACCATTAAATTGCTGCTGCTGGATAAAGACGGAAGAAAAGTGGACGGACCGAACACTGAAGTGAGCCGGGATATTAATATTGCGAAAGAAGAGCCGATGAGGTAACGACCTTTCGTAAGTGGTATTCAACGAGGTAATCTCTGGGTGCATCCCATTTTTCGCTGAAGATAAGCCCTGAAAGGGCGAAATTTACTAACGGTGGGTGCAGCCCGTCGGTATGAATGTGTTTTTAAAAAGCGAAATTTGGGATGCACTAATTTTCTAAGAGTAACTTTCTTAAATGGCGGAAGACTTAAAAATCTCAAAAGCGGGAAAAAGCGAAAATTACCAATCTCTTATCCCACAGATAAAGGGCATAATTGAGTATGAACCTGATCTTGTAGCAAATCTTGCAAATGTTGTTGCAGCATTGAAAGAACAGTTTGGTTGGTTTTGGGTAGGTTTTTATTTGGTGAAAGAAGGTGAATTAGTGCTTGCTCCTTTTCAGGGACCGGTTGCCTGTACCAGAATTAAAAAAGGGAAAGGTGTTTGTGGATCAAGCTGGAAGCAAAGAAAAACGTTGATTGTTCCAGACGTAGATAAATTCCCAGGTCATATTGCTTGCTCTTCTTTATCTAAATCCGAAATTGTTGTACCTGTTATTCGTAACGAAGAAGTGATTGGTGTGCTGGATGTAGATAGTGAGTTGTACGATCAGTTTGATGCTACAGATCAAAAATATCTTGAGGAAATTGTGGCGCTAATCAGCTTTAAATAATTCTCTCAATAACCGGATTTGCCGATTCGCTCAAATCTGAAATGTTTAGCAATCCAGGTTGTTTACCCACTTCAAGTGATCCTACTTGCTCGTTCATATCAAGCGCTTTGGCTCCGTTGCTGGTAGCCCATTGCAATAAAACTTCCCATTGAAGCAGGGGAATTTTTTTCTTCAAAGTAAGAAGTTCTGAGAACACACAAAGCTGATGGTTGGAAGCAAGACTATCTGTTCCAATACACATATTTAATCCCGCGGCTGCAAGCATCGTAACGTCTGGAAGTGTGTTTTCAATATAGAGATTTGCATTCGGGCAAAGACACCAATAGGTTTGCCTGAAGCGATCTACAGCGATCTCAACGTCTTCTTTCGTAGTGTAAGTATTGTGAACGAAAATGATTGGGTGTTCGTCCGATAACCATTGTGTGTAGGTTTGCAATGAAGACTTTCCGGTAGCCTGGAAAAAATCATATTCGATACCCAAGCCACTGAGCAAATTGTTTACCGCACCAGTTTTATTTTGGTAAAATTCATTTTCTGCAAGCGACTCCTGATTGTGAATAGAAATAATAGATTGAGGCTGATGTTTATCTATAAAATCAAACAGCGTTTTTGAAACAGAATATGGTGCATGAGGAACGATTGACTGGCGAAGTATTTTATCTTTCTGTTGCTGGGCAGCGAAGGTTTTATAAGTATGGCGTGAAGCTTTAAATCTTTGCGGCGCGTATTGTTCGGTAAAGCCAATGCATTCCACAAAAGTATGAACGTGTAAATCGTTCAGTGCCCGCAGATCCAGCGTATCAGTAACGTTTGCGATATCGCCAACCGCTACTACACCATGGTTTCTTAATTCCTGATACGCTTCATGTCTTGCAAACCTTATTTCTTCCCTCGAAAACTTCCCTCGAATGATGGGGATCTGTTGCAAAAAGGGAATGAGACCGGTATGCTCCGGTATGCTATTTCTTAAATGCGAAAGCTCCAGATGGCAATGCACATTCACAAATCCCGGACAAAGAATCCCTTGATATTCTATTACATCTTCGTTTTGCAAACCATAGTGTATGGCTGTAATCACACCGCTATCATTCACTTCAACCATCGAGCCTGCCGGAAGAAATTTGTATCCGTTGTGTATGAGTGGTGCGGTAAAGAGCATGTTGTTTGCAAAAAAATGTCATCGCTGTGGATGACATGAAGGTTAGCCTTTAAAATGTTTCAGAAAGATTATTTCCTTTTCAACAAGGAAACGCCATTTGCCACGGGTTACGTTTTTCTTAGTCAGCCCCGCGTACATCACCCTATCCAGCTTTTCTACCACATAGCCCAGCGACTCGAAAATCCTCCTCACAATTCTGTTCTTACCACTATGTATTTCCAATCCTATTTCGTGGCGAGTATCGAGGTAGGCAATAGCATCTACTTGCGTCAAGCCATCTTCAAGTTCTATGCCTTTAGAAATTTTTTCGTAGTCGGCGCGTGTAAGGTTTTTATCGAGTGTAACATGGTACACCTTCTTCATGTTGTAACTTGGGTGTGCTAATCTGTGAGCAAGTGCCCCATCGTTTGTAAGTAACAAAACACCCGTTGTATTTCGGTCAAGTCTTCCCACAGGAAATAGTCTTTCAGCACCTGTATTGGTAACAAGATCCATTACAGTCTTACGTTCTTCGGGATCTTCGGTTGTAGTGATATACCCTTTAGGTTTATTGAGGAGAATGTAAACAAGATTTTTTTGCGGCGTTAGCTTCTTACCTGAAAGTGTTATTTGGTCGCCAGGTTCTACACGATAACCCGGATCCAAAATCAGTTCACCATTCACCCTTACTTTGCCCTGCTTCACCATCTCTGCTGCATCTCTTCTGCTGCTTTCGCCACTGTGAGCAATGTATTTGTTGAGCGTCATAGCCCCGTCAATTGGCTTGGCTTCAGAGTCTGTATAACTTCTGCGGGAGATTTCTACTTCTGGTAATTCTTTTTTGAACGAAGGTTTACGTGGTTTTCTTTCCTCTTGTTCTTCCGTACTTGAGTCAAAATTTTTTCGGGGAAATTTTCCGGAATTATTGTCCTTTCCTTTTCTGTCATCACGATTTTTGGGTTTCTGGTTAAAAGGCTTTTCAGTTCGCTCTTCATTCCGGCCAAAAGGTTTTCGCGGTCGTTTTTCTGAATCTTCAATTTTATCTGTTCCGGCTCGTTTGTTAGGTGTGTATTTTTTGTCGCGATCATCTTTTTCAAATTTTCTATCCTCACCGTGTTCGCTACGCTTTGCATCAAAAGGTTTTCTTGCGCTTCTTTCAAAAGGCTTCCGCTCATTTTTCTCGAAGGGTTTCCGCTCACTCCGTTCCGGTTTTTCGCTATCGCCACTTAGTTTTCTATCCGCAAACTTGTCTCTGCGATCCCACGTTTTCTCAGGCTTATTTTCAGTTCCTGTCTCAGTTCGTTTCCTTTCAAAAGGTTTTCGTGGTCTATCGTCACTGCGAGCATCAAAAGATTTTCGTTGGAAAGGCTTTTTTCTTGCTTCATCACTTTCATTTCGGTCGTCTTTTTTAAAAGTCCTTCCTGAACGATCACTTTTTTCCTCAAAAGGTTTTTCAAACTTCCGGCGAGGCCTTTCAGGAAAGCTACGTTTGTCATCTTTATCAAATTCTCGTTCGGCGCGTGGTGGTTTTTCGTCCTTTTTAAAAGGTCTATCAGGAGCGCCGGATTTTGGTCTGGCATCTTTTTTATATCCTTTATTGGTTGAATTCTTGTGATAGGAAGTGCCGCCCGACTGTTTTTTCATCATTGCAAAAAAATGAAGCGTAAAGGTACAATCTTTAAAAGCATACCATCTCTTTATTCTCCCCTTACATGAAGCCCTTACTGGCAATATTGCTTACCCTCGCCGCGATACTCATATATGATGTGAGCTATGGACAGAAAAAAAACACAATCAAACCACAAGTAAGTAATCGGGATACGGTAAATATTCCGGTCAGCCAAAGACAACTCTTTGTTTCTCCAAAGCGAAATCTTCTTGTTACGCATTTTGATGCGACGATCGGTGCCAGTAAGGTTATGAAAAGTGATGCGAGTTCGGAGCTTGGGTTCTCTGCCGCTGTAAAAGGCTTGTACAACTTCACCGGAGCATTATACGTAAATATGGGTGTGGGCATTTCACAGCTTTCAAGCAAACCTCAGACGGATCAGGTTAACGCTTCTGGAAAACATTCCGCCACGGCAGTAACACTTCCCTTTGGCGTAGGTTTTTCTATAGGTGATGATCGCGCTCAGATTGTGAATGGCATTGACCTTTTTCCAGTGTACTATGTTGCTCATCCGAATGTAAAGAATGCACGAAATTTTACCTGGGGCTTTGGTGTTGATTTGGGTTTTCACCTCCGCATCAGAGAGCGTTTACACTTGGGTATGATGGCCAAGCTCCAAATGTTTCAGCCGTTCGATAAAGATGAGCATCAGAGTTTTCCGCGTTATGGTTTTATAGGAACCGGACTATTACTACGCTACGATTGATAACTGTCCGAAAAATTGAAAAATAAATTGGTTAGACGGTCATCTGCCTTTATCTTTGCCCACCTTAATAAAAAATGCTCCCTCTATTGGGAAATTAAACTGAGCAGAATATGAAACGTACGTATCAACCAAGCCGCCGCCGCCGCAAATCAGTTCATGGTTTCCGCCAACGTATGGAAACGGCTAACGGTCGCAAAGTATTAGCATCACGCAGAGCAAAAGGCCGCCATAAACTGACCGTTTCTGACGAGCGCCGTCTTAAATAATTTTAGTAACAGATAAATCAGTCGCTATTCGTAATACTTTCAAAGCATACGAGCGGCTTAAGCGCGAGCAACATATTGATACGCTTTTCCGTAAGGGGAAAGCGTTTTCTGTTTTTCCGTTGAAGGTGATCTACTTAGTGGTGCCTCGAGATGAAAGTGAAGTATCGCCTGTGCGGATGGGTTTTTCTGTTTCTAAAAAAAAGTTTCGAGGTGCAGTGCAGCGAAACAAGCTAAAGCGGCTAATGCGCGAGGCCTGGAGACTGAATAAATTTCCTGTTTACGCAACCGTTCCGCCCTCCAGCCAACTTCATGTTTTTTTTATTTTTACAGGAAATGAGTTGTTGGATTTTAAGGCAGTAGAGAATGCCGTTGTTAAGTCGGCAGAAAAACTTGCCACCCTGCACAAGGTCTGAATGCGTCAATTATTTTCCATACTGTTTATTTGGCTTATCCGCTTTTACCAGGCTTTTATTTCCCCATTATTGGGAGCCAAATGTCGGTTTACACCCACATGCTCTGCTTATGGGGTAGAAGCTATAAAGAAACACGGACCATGGAAAGGTGTAAAATTGACCCTTAAAAGGTTTTTTTCCTGCCACCCCTGGGGGAAGAGTGGGTATGATCCGGTGCCGTAATACATACTTGTCAGTTATTCTTTCACCAACTTTTCCTGCTTTAGTAAATTGCCGTGATCATCGGTAATAGTCAGAATATAAATCCCCACTGGATAGGGACTTAGGTCGAGTTGTTCAACTTGGTGTTTCTTCTCCAGTTGCTGACCTAAAAGGTTTAGCAATTTGATGTTTACTTTTTCTGAGAAACGGACTTCAGTAGTTGTCGGGTTAGGGTAAACGCTGATGTTACGAACTGGTGCTACCGATTGCACGCCTAGTGGGTCAGGGGCAAGTTTTATTATCCAATAATCGTTGTCGCCGTTATTGCCTGTTACATCGCCATCCGTTGAGTTGGTGTGCCCACCAATAATATAGCCGCCATCACTAGATGAAAGAATTGTTTTGCCGAGGTCTGTATTGCTTCCGCCCATCACTTTTTGCCAAAGTATTTTTCCTGTATCATCCAGCCTATATACACTTAAGTCAAGGGCGGTGCCTACAATATTCCCACCGGTAGCAATATACCCGTTAGGAAGTTCCAGTATATTGTATAAGATGTTAAAACCTTTTGCCCATTGCTGTTGGCCTGTTTTACTAATCTTGATTAAAGCAGTGTTTATCCCTGTGGAAGGATAGTTGGTAGTTTTAGCGCTTATAATGTAACCGGTGTCTTTTGTTTGGGTAATGCTAAATCCCCAATCGTCTTGCCAGGAACCAAAACTTTTGTCCCATTGCTTGTTACCAGATGCGTCAAGCTTTACCACCCAAATGTCTTTCAATCCGATTGCTGAAGTTATATCGCCGTTTGACGAGGTTGCTTCGCCAGCTATTACTACTCCACCATCATTGGTGGCAGCAACGGTCGGTCCCATTTCAATTGCCGAACCGCCCAAAGTCTTTTTCCATAGGATGCCACCGTTTTGATCGAGTTTCACGACCCACCAATCTTTACCACCATTAAACCCGCTTACATCCCCGTTGTTAGACTGTGTGACACCTGCAATTACAAGGTTTTTATCGTTGGTTTGTGTGGCTGAAAAGGCTTCATCAACTGATGTGCCCCCCAAGCATTTTTGCCATTGCAGATTGCCGTTTGTATCTGTTTTAATTACCCAAAAATCGCCGCCACCGTGGTTTCCTGATACGTCACCATCATTTGATCCACTGGTACCTGAAATCAAGTAACCATTATTACTTGGAGGGTCTCCTATTACTTTAATAATGCTTCGGGGAGTTTCGGTATTTGCGCCGCCATAGCAATGAGACCAAAGTACTTTTCCGGTGTCGTCAATTTTTACAATCTGATAATCTGAATTATTAATGCAGCTGTCTGGATAACCGGCAAATACATAACCTGCACCATGCGCATTCACAATACCTGCAAAAGACTCATACTTCGCAGTTCCATAGCATTTTTTCCAGTTAATGCCTGGTTGGGCGTGGCTGAGTGTTATTGTAAAGAACAATGCAGCAATGAAACAAATGGACGATAGGAAATATCTCATAAAACTTGTTTTTACGAAAATATTGGTTTCATTTTACATTTTCAATCATTAAATCTTAAGTCATGAAAAAATTTTTTGTTCTCATTCTGCTTTCAATGTTGGGCTTTATTGAATCAAAAGCTATTCAGGTAGTCAACAATTCGGCATGTGATATTTGCGTTTTAAGGATTTGCTATGATGCAACTTGTCGCATTAGTAGTGAAACATGGTATTTTGTTGCAGCCGGTAATACACTCATAGTTCCCGATTGTAGTCCGGCAAATTGCACAGCGTACAAATTGGTTACCGGCGCATCGCGTCTGGAAGATTGTGAAAATACAAGTGGTCCGGGAATTACGATAGCGAGTACAGCGTTTTCTGGATGTGGCAATGGAACTTGTCCACAATTTCCGCAATTTGATTCGATATGCGATGTTACTGCAACCGTTGTAAATCCTACGTTACTTCAAATTCAATAAACGTAGTTTTGTGAGAATGGTGCTTCCTTACTAACCCTACTAAAAGGGTCGGGAAATCTGAAAGTCCGTCAGCTGCTTCAGTGCAACGGTTTGCACAAATGGGTTATTAGAATGAAAACTAAATGAAGATCAACAAGCGGTTAATTGATTACTTAAACAATGGAATTACTTTCCATCGTAAGCCCACTTAATAAAAGTAGCGCCCCAGGTAAAGCCTCCGCCAAATGCTGCGAGAATTATATTGTCGCCCTTTTTTAACTTGTTTTGCCATTCCCACAAACAAAGGGGAAGTGTACCATTTGTAGTATTCCCAAACCGCTCAATATTGATCATCACTTTTTCCTCAGGCAGTCCCATGCGCTCGTAGGTAGCAGCAATAATTCTTTTATTGGCCTGATGCGGAACCAACCAGGCGATGTCTTCTGATTTCAGATTATTGCGCTCCATTATTTCCGCAGCCACATCAGCCATGTTCTTTACGGCAAATTTGAAAACAGTTTGTCCTTCCTGATACACGAAATGCTCTTTTGCCATCACCGTTTCAATGGTTGCAGGCTTTACAGATCCTCCTGCTTTCTGGTGTAGATGTGCACGTCCAGCACCGTCTGTCCGTAATACCGAGTCAATTATGCCATAGCCCTCCGTATTAGGCTCGAGCAATACGCAGCCGCCGCCATCGCCAAAAATTATACAGGTAGTTCTATCCTCGTAGTTAAGAATGGAACTCATTTTATCAACGCCAATTACCAAAACTTTTTTATGCCGTCCGCTCTCAATAAACTGTGCACCGGTAGTGAGGGCAAATAAGAAACCACTACAAGCAGCATTTACGTCATAGCCAAAGGCATTTTTCATCCCTACTTTGTCGCAAATAACATTGGAAGTAGCCGGAAACTGAAAATCGGGGGTGGTGGTTGCACAGATTACAAGTTCAATTTCTTCTGGGCCGATACCACGTTTTTTAAGCAAATCTTTTACCGCTTCAACCGCAATGTCTGAAGAGCCTTTTCCTTCTCCCTTTAAAATGCGTCGTTCTTTAATTCCGGTGCGCGAAGTGATCCATTCGTCTGTAGTATCAACGATTGTCTCAAGCAGTGCATTGGTCATTACATCTTCAGGAACATAGCCGCCTACTGCTGTAATAGCAGCATGTATTTTTTGCATTTAATTTCTTTTAAAGAGGGGCAAAATTAGAGTAAAGTCAAAAGTATAAATGTAAAAGTCAAAAGCATTCCAAAAGTTAGCACTGCTGCAAGCAAAACCTCAGTTTTAACCTTTTGAGACTTTCATTGATTTTTTAAGTGGTCATAGCGCCGCAAACGCTCAACACCTGTCCCGAAACATAGCTGCTTAGGTCGGATGCCAGAAACAAGGCCACATTTGCAATTTCTTCAGGCTTGCCAAAACGTTGTAAAGGAATTTTTTCAAACCACTTTTCTGCTCCGCCATCTTTCAGGTAATGCGTCATGTCCGTTTCTACAAATCCTGGAGCTATAGCATTGCAACGAATGTTGCGACTGCCAATTTCCTGTGCTATTGATTTTGTAAAGCCTATAATTCCTGCCTTTGAAGCCGCGTAGGCACTTTGTCCGGCATTGCCTTTCATCCCCACTATCGAACTCAGGTTAATGATGCTTCCGGCGCGTGCTTTCATCATGGGTTTAATAACCTGGCGTGTGAGATTGTAAACAGATTTAAGGTTAGCCTGCATTACTTCGTCCCACTGTTCGGGCGTGAGGCGTAGTAATAAATTATCCTTGGAAATTCCTGCGTTGTTGACACAAACATCTATAGCGCCAAATTCTTTTGTTACATCGGTAGCAAGTTGCTCTGTTGCTGCGTAGTTGCCTGCGTCAGATTTGTATGCTTTTGCTTTAACACCGAACCCGGATAATTTTTCTTCCAGTGCTTTTGCTTTTTCGTCGGATGATAGATAGGTGAAAGCAATGCTGGCACCGTGCTCTGCAAATTTGAGTGCAATTGCCTCGCCAATTCCCCGGCTGGCTCCGGTGATGAGCGCCACTTTATTTTCTAATAGTTTCATTCAGAGAGTGGATTTGAAGTGGCTAAAATAGTGATTAATTGATGAGCAATAATTGGAACGCATATTTTCAGTAATCCTTATTGGCTGAGTATTATTTCTTCATAGTTTTTTTCGTTGATTACCCATGTTTGAGTATCAGGATATGCCTGCAAAAATGACTTGGAAAACTTTGCTCTTGCTTTTTCGCTCCATTTAAATTTAAAAGCGTTCATTTTCCCGTTTCGCTCTTCAATATAATCTATCTCTTGTTGCGCATGGGTACGCCAGAAGTATTTGCTTACGGCTATCTGGTTGTAGGAAAGATATTTCATTCGTTCTGTGATCATGAAGTTTTCCCACAATGCACCTTTGTCGTTTCGTAAATGGAAAGGACTGAACTGATTTATGATTGCATTGCGAAGTCCATTGTCATAAAAATAAACTTTGCGACTTTTCTTCAGTTCATTTCTGAGATTTCTGCTCAACGAGACTAAACGATAAACGATAAATGTTTTTTCAAGAAGCTGAATATATTTCTCGACAGTTTGGTTATCTAATCCGGTCATTTGTCCCAACTCATAATAAGATACTTCATTGCCTACCTGAAAGGCAAGTGCCTGCGCAAGTTTTTCTAATTTTTCAGGTTTCTGAATTCGCTCCCAGGTAAGAATGTCTTTGTATAAATAGCTATCAGCAATCTGTTTCAATCTTTGTTCTTCACTTCCTGAATTTGTTACGATTTCAGGATAATACCCGTAAATAAGCCGATGTTCTAACAGCCGCCTTTCTTCCAATAGTCCATGATGATTTACCATTTCCTGATAAGAAAGCGGGGAGAGATAGAACTCCCATTTTCTACCGGTTAGCGGCTCGTTTACTTTATTGGCAAGCTCAAAAGCTGAAGAGCCGGTTGCAATTACCTTTACATCTTTTATCTGATCGGTAATGAGTTTCAGGCATAAACCAATGTTTTCAATTCGTTGCGCTTCGTCAATAATTACAGTTTTTGCCTGTCTTATAAGTTGCTTTAGCTGTGTAGAAGTGGGGTTTTGAAGGAAACTTCTAACATCGGCTTCATCACCATTCCAATACGCTACTGGCGACCTCCATTTATTCCGCATCTGCTCTAATAAAGTAGTTTTACCTACTTGCCTGGCCCTATGAGAATTATGGCTTTCGAATCAGCAAGTTTATGTTCGAGTACACTTTCTAATAAACGACTAACCATAACTTTTGCGATCTCATTCGCAAATTTAATAGGAATTTTGCGATTTCATTCGCAGGATTGACAGTAAATGGAATTTACTTGAGGTCATTTATTGACATTCTCCACAAAGAGTTCTCCTGCTATTCTATCCGCAAATAATTTTCCGGCGGGAGTAAGTATCAAAGTAGTTTCTTTCTGAATTATCCATTTTTTCTCTTGAAAAACATGGCTGCTTTTTTCTACTTCTTTCGAAATGTCTGCGCCAAATTCTTTTTCAATTTTTTTCAAATCGCAGCCCCACATTGTGCGTAGTGAGGTCATGATGTACTCATTCAATCTTTGTGTGGCGGTAAGCGTTTCTTCTTCATACTGCAAACGGCGATCCTGCAAAACGTTTTTTATGTAGAGCGCGTTATTAGCAATATTCCAGCGTCTGTTTTTACCATCGAAAGAATGAGCTGAAGGGCCGATTCCCAAATAGGGTACGCCTTTCCAGTAATTGGTGTTGTGAATAGCGTAATGATCTTTTAATGCGAGATTGGAAATTTCGTAGTGTTCGTAACCCATTACTTCGGCTTGCTCCATCAAAATTTCAAATTGCTGCGCAGATTGTTCATTATCTACCGGCGCAGCTTGTTTTTTATGAATGGCATGATGCAATACTGTCCCTTCTTCCACCGTTAGTGCATAAGCAGAAAAATGTGGTATTTGGAGACTCTTTATTTGCGCAAGATTATATTTCCAATCAGCATCGGCTAAGCCTGGTGTGCCGTAAATAAGATCAATAGTAAGATTAGTGAACCCTGCATCTTGAGCGGCTTTTATGGCATAATCTGCCTGTTTTGCATTGTGCGCACGATTCATGTATTTGAGATCGCTTTCTTTAAAAGATTGTACACCGATACTGAAGCGATTTATGGGTGTGTTTCTCAAAGCTCTGATGTAGTTTATTTCAAGATCATCAGGGTTTGCTTCAAGTGTACATTCTTTCAGATTTTGATTAGGGAAGTTGAGAAAAATGGTTTCAAGAAGACGGTTGATGTCATCCGCAGAAAGTAGGGAAGGGGTGCCACCGCCGAAGTAGATTGTTTCGATTGGTAAGCCGCTGAGATAGTTTTTTTGCATAGCAATTTCCTGATGCAAAGCCTGTAGCATTTCATCCTTCAACCGTAGCGAAGTAGAAAAATGAAAATTGCAATAGTTACATTTTTGTTTGCAGAAAGGAATATGCAGGTAAATGCCGGCCATAGTTAATTTTGAAAAATGCAGAGGTGTTGCACGCAAAACCGCGAAGGCGCAAAGTTCAGGAAAGTTTGTTTCTCTGTTTCTCTGTTTCTCTGTGTGATTTTTGCTTTACTTTTTTTTTCGATTCAGGTAAGCGCTCAACGTTTCTCCGTAACACTTCATGCGGTGGATGGTAACAATTCGTCGTTAGAAGAAATAAAATCGCCCGGTATCTTTTCTGGTTCTGAACCGGCTTTTCAATTCATTCAGCAAATAGTTCCCAAACTTCAGGAAAAGGGTTATTTATCCGCGTCGGTTGATAGCATTTCGATTAGTGATGATACTTATAAAGTCTTTGTTTTTTTGGGAAAACAGTATAGATGGGCGCTTGTGGGTTTCAACGCAATTTCAAATGATGTAATGGCGCAGTCAGCACTTAAAAAAGAGCAGTGGGAAGGACGGGCGCTAAGTCCTAAGCAAGTGTCACGGGTTTCTGAAAAGTTGTTGCTATGGGCAGAGAATAATGGTTATCCTTTTGCGCGTGTGTGGCTCGATGCAGTAAAAATAGATGAGGAGGGAAAAGTGACAGGAAATTTTATGCTCGACAAAGGAGCGTTACAGACAATTGATACCATAGATATTCAGGGTGATATAAAAATTTCTCGGAGCTTTTTGCTTAACTACATTGATTTGAAACAGAAGGAACCTTACAATGAAAAAAAGCTACGCAATGTGTCGCTGCGATTACGAGAATTGCCTTTTCTTCAGGAAGCTGCGCCCTCGGTATTTGAATTTAAGCTCTCTGAAAACAAGCTTAGTTTATTTCTGAAAGAGAAAAAATCCAACCAACTGAATGCGATAATTGGTTTGTTGCCAAATAATGTAGAGACTGGAAAATTTTTACTGACAGTTGATGCGCTTTTTGCGTTTCAAAACATTTTGGCGCAGGGCGAAAGTATCAGCCTTTCTTATCAAAATCTTCAATACAAATCTCCCCGCTTAAAGGTGGACTTAGTATATCCTTACTTGTTCAACACACCTTTCGGAGCGGATGTACATTTTGATCTTTTTAAGAAGGACACAACATTTCGAAGAACATCGTTACAGGCAGGCATTCGTTATCAATTATCTACTGCCAATTATCTGCGCGTTTTCTACCACAACCAAAGCAACCGCCTCATAACCGTTGATACAATGTTTGTAATATTCAATAAACGTTTGCCCGATAATATAGACGTAGCCGCAAATGGCGCTGGAGTGGAAATAGGTGTAAACAAAACAGACTATCGTATAAGTCCGAGAAAAGGTTGGGAAGCAAGACTTACAAGTAGCGCCCTTGCCCGAAATGTTAGGAAAAGCGATGCAATAACCGAACTCAGTGATGGCTCCGGATTTAACTACGAAAGCCTCTATGACACGCTCATCAAAAGACAGTATCAGTATTTCATCAACGGAAATCTTAGTTATTATGTACCGGTAGGAAAAAGAATGGTGTTTAAAGCTGCATACAATGGCGGTTGGGTGGGAGGAGAAAATTTATTTAGAAATGAACTTTATCAGATTGGTGGTTTTCGGTTGCTCCGTGGTTTTGATGAGCAAAGCATTTTTACAAATCACTATCACGTGGCAACACTCGAATTGAGATTACTTTTGGATCAGAATTCTTATTTCTACCTCTTCTCCGACAACGCTTATGTGGAGAGTAATTTCAATGGTTTTTTGAAGAATGATATTTACAACGGTTTTGGCTTAGGTACAGCATTAGAAACAAAATCAGGGCTTTTCACAATCAGCTATGCATTGGGCAGAAGCAGTGCAAATGCCGTTCAGTTCCGGCAATCTAAAGTGCACTTTGGGTACGTAGCCTATTTTTAAACCACAACTTTTTTAAAGTTTCAAACTTTGGAAAAAACTTAGCTCTAATTTTGCGGCAATTGGTTGCTATGGCTTTGTTTCGGAAGGCGCTTTCTCTGTTTGTATTTACTGCTGTTTTGATGGCTGCAACTTTTTGCGCTAATGGCAAAGTTGTGCTGGAGAGATATGGATTTTCTCCTTTGCCTGATAGCGTAAATCTTGTAGTTGAGTCCCGATACAAAATGTCATTAGACAGTATCTTCAAAGCTCATCCTCAAGTCAGTAACACTAATATCGTTGCAGCCATTGTCCAGCCCCATGCCTTTGATGATAGAACCGCCGATTTTTACTTGCTTATCATACTCATCATTATGCTGGGATTGATTCGGTTGAGCGACCCTAAGTATTTTCAAAGTTTATGGCAGGCTTTCAGAAATCCGACTTCTTCCAGCAGACAATTGAAAGACAAACTCCAAAGCGCGTCCATATCTAATTTGCTGATGAATATTTTCTTCACCATGTCTGTGGCAGCTTATGGGTTTTTTGTAGTGAAAAATTTTATGCCCCAACGAACTGGTAACATCTCACCGTCTTTGCTTCTTTTAATGCTAATAGCAGGAATGATGGCGATTTATGCAGGAAAATATGCTGTAATCAAATTTAGCGGTTGGGCGTTTCGTGTGGAGGGGATAACGGAGCATTATCTTTTCAATGTTTTTTTGGTAAACAAAGTGCTTTCAATAGTGCTGCTGCCTATTATTGTATTGTTGGCTTTCGCCGATGTGGCAATTGCACAGCCTGCACTAATTGTGTCCTTTCTACTGATTCTTTTTCTGTTTGTAAACCGTTATTTACGCTCGTGGCAAGTGTTTGGCTCGTTCTTTCAATACAGCAAGTTCCATTTTTTTACCTACCTTTGCGCCTCGGAATTATTGCCTCTGGCAGTGTTGATGAAGTTGTTGGTACGCGGACTGCTATATTAGTCAGTAAGTTAAGAGTCGTCCACAGCATTATTAACCCTTAAACAACTGTTCGACCCCATATGGCTAAAGCTGTTCGTTCGACAAGTAAGGGCACTGAGCTAAAAGAACTCAAGGTCAATACAATTTTAATTACCCAGCCTCGTCCGGATACTGACAAGTCTCCTTATTTTGAACTGGCAAAGAAATACAATATTCAACTGGAGTTTCATCCGTTTATCCGGGTGGAAGGTTTGAGTGGTAGGGATTTTCGCAGGCAACGTGTAGATATTAATGAGTTCACGGCAATCATTTTTACAAGCAGAAATGCAGTAGATCACTTCTTTAGAATTTGCGAAGAACTGAAAGTGAAAGTGTCTCAGGATATGAAGTATTTCTGCATCACAGAAGCTGTTGCTCTTTACCTTCAGAAGTTTATTCTTTACCGGAAAAGAAAAGTCTTTTATAGTGCAGATGGTTCTACTGACGGTCTGATAGATGTGATCAACAAGCACAAAAACAATGAAAAGTTTATTGTTCCTACATCAGACAGCGGAAAGAATGAAGTGAGAGATTTTCTTGCAAAGCATAGTGCAACTTTTGCAGAAGCAACCTTTTTTAAAACAGTGTCAAATGATATCTCGCCTGTGATGAAGAGTGAGTTTGACATGATCGTATTCTTCAGTCCATTCAGCGTACAAACTTTGTTCGAACACGATCCAAAATTTAAGCAAAACGGAACTTTAATTGGGGCTTTTGGTCCTACAACTTCGAGAGCGGTTGAAGACTCAGGTTTGAGGCTGGATATTAAAGCGCCTGCACCCAATACGCCTTCTATGATCTCTGCATTAGAACGGTATTTACAGGAAATAAAGAAATAGTCTGAACCAAGATTTACAAGCTTAAGGATTGCCAAATTGGTGATCCTTTTTTCTTTGCATGAATTAAAATCATAGCAACGCTTTCTACACAAAGACACCCACATTCTTCCAATCTTTTAATTCTGTAAATCCTTGTTCGGACTTAACTTGCTTTAATGGCAAACAGATTAATTCACGAACAAAGCCCGTATTTACTACAGCACGCACACAATCCTGTTGACTGGTATCCCTGGGGAGATGAGCCATTTGAAAAAGCAAAAAAGGAAAACAAACCCGTTGTTGTAAGTATCGGATATGCTGCATGTCATTGGTGTCATGTAATGGAACGAGAGAGTTTCGAGAATGAGGAAGTTGCTTCCTTTATGAACAACCATTTTATCAACATAAAAGTAGATCGTGAAGAGCATCCTGATGTAGATCATTTGTACATGGATGCGGTGCAGGGAATTAGTGGTAGTGGAGGCTGGCCGCTCAATGTTTTTGTGACACCAGAACGAGTGCCTTTTTTCGGAGGTACTTACTATCCTCCTCAGCCTTTATACAATCGCCCATCGTGGAGGCAATTATTGCAGCGGATGAATGAAATCTGGACACAGCAACAAGATGAAGTAAAAGCACAGACAGACCAGATGCTGCAATATTTGCGACAGTCATCGCAGATAGCTATGGGAAACGCAGATAACGATCTTATCAATTTCGACACTTGCAAAGAGATGGCCGAAAACCTTTTGAAGCAAGCAGACAAGAAGTTTGGAGGTTTTGGAAATGCACCGAAATTTCCTGGAACAATGTCCATAAATTTTCTTTTGGAACACTATCATTTCACAAAGAATGAAGAGGCGCTTAGCCATGCTTTACACAGTCTGGATGCCATGCTTTTCGGGGGAATTTATGACCAGCTTGGCGGCGGATTTGCGCGTTACTCAACCGACAAACAATGGCTCGCTCCGCACTTTGAAAAAATGCTTTATGATAACGCGCTAATCGTCCTTTCTCTTTGCGATGCTTATATGCTCACCAGGCGAGAAGTGTACAAAAATATTATTGTAGAAACAATCGCTTTTGTTGAGCGCGAACTTCAAGACAAATCCGGTATTTTTTACAGTGCTATTGATGCAGATAGCGAGGGTGAAGAAGGTAAGTTTTATACCTGGAAATGGGAAGAATGGAAAGCTGTAATTGACGATGAGATTGTGAGTGATTTTTTTGGCGTAAGCGAAGCTGGAAATTGGGAACACACCAACATTTTACACGTATCGAAAACGGTAGAAGAACTTTCTCAAAAATATAGCCTTCCCGCTGGCGATATCGAAGCACGAATTGCCATTGCAAAAGAGAAACTATTTGTAGCAAGATCACAAAGAATTCCGCCGTTAACCGATGACAAAAGTTTATTGTCATGGAATGCACTTATGAATCTTGCCTTATCACGCGCGGGGATTGCATTGAATGATCCATCTTTTTTGCAAAAAGCAGAACATCACATGGGTTTGCTCTTAGAAAATTTTGCCGTGCAAGATGGGTTAAAGCATGTATGGAAAAATGGACTTGCAAGGATTGAAGCGAATCTCGATGACTATGCCTATCTCGTACACGCGCTCCTACAATTAACCTCTGCAAACGGTAATGAGCAATGGATATTGAAAGCTTCGGAGCTGTGTGACCGCGTCCTCAAAGAATTTTTGCATGAGGAAGGATTTTTTTTCTACTTCACTTCACACCACCAAACCGATATCCCGGTTCGAAAACTTGATTTGTACGATGGCGCTACTCCCTCTGCCAATGCGGTAATAGCGAATAACCTTTTGTTGCTCGGTATGTGCATGGAGCGAGCCGACTGGATAGAGCAAGGTTCATCCATGATTTCGCAGATGGCAGCTACCAGTCGTAGATATCCTTCATCGTTTAGCTATTGGGCAATACTACAACAGCGTTTTGCTGGTGAAATGAAGACTGTGGTGAGTACAGGCATTGATGCTTCCACTTTTCACAGACAGCTACAGAATATGTTCTTACCGCACTGCTTTTTGCTTACTTCGGGAAAAGAAATATCTGAATTGCCTGTTTTGAAAGAAAAATATTTTTCGGGTGAATCTCATATATTTGTTTGCACGCAAAAGGCATGTTTAGCGCCGGTTCACAGTGTAGTGGAGAGTTTGCATTTAATTTCAGAATATTGAGAAGATTGAATTTTTAAGTGTTTTTCCAATAATCAAAGTTGTAACGCTGACAAACAATTTTTTTTGGAGGCTTGCATTTTTGGAAAAATCTTTAAATATTGTGTGCCAGTTTCGAGCGATGTAAATACTTCGAACTAAAAATTTTACTTTATTTGCCTAATCGCAAAAACAATAACAACAGTAGTATGAAACAATTTTCCCTGAAGATCTCGGCTGTAGCGTTGATAGCATTTGCTGCAAGCTGCGGGAAATCGGGTCCCGGAGGTCAGCTTGTAGGTAGCCCTACAATGATGAACTACAAGGCTCCTGTACCGCTTGGCATGGTGTATGTTCCATCAGGTGTTCTAAAAATGGGTGCAAGTGATGAAGATGTTCGCGGAAGAAATGATGCGTTGCTTCGTACAGTGCAGATGACAGGTTACTACATGGATGGAACTGAAATCTCAAATGCAGAATACCGTCAGTTTACAACCTGGGTTCGCGATTCTATAGCGCATGTTCAACTTGGCGATTTCATTGATGATCCAGATGGAGGGCAGCGTGTTGATTTTAGAAAAAAAATTAACTACAACGACATTGATGTACAAGACCAATTAGCAAATCTTTACATTCCGGCTGAACAATCTGGTTGGGGTAAAAAAGAATTTGATAACTCAAAGCTTGTTTATCATTACGAGACTTTCGATTATGATGAAGCCGTAAGAAATCCAGGTCAACCTCGTACAGACTTTATCCGTAAGTATGATATAGCTGTTTATCCCGACACTACTGTTTGGATGCGTCAGTTTTCTTACTCTTACAATGAGCCGATTGCAATGCAATACAACTGGTTTCCTGCTTTCAATAATTATCCTGTAGTAGGTGTAACATGGTTTCAGGCAAATGCTTTCTGTAACTGGCGTACCAATCTTTGGAGATCAGAGAGAGAAAGAAACAGACAATATTTTGAAGGTGAGTTCCGTCTGCCAAATGAAATGCAGTGGGAGTGGGCCGCACGTGGTGGACGCAACGAGTCTCCTTATCCCTGGGGAGGTCCTTACCTTGTAAATAAGAAAGGTTGTTATCTGGCTAATTTTAAACCTCAACGTGGCAATTATGCAGCAGACGGCGGACTTTATACAGTTCCTGTTGATCGCTACTGGCCAAATGACTACGGTCTCTATAATATGTCGGGTAATGTAAGCGAATGGACATCTTCATCTTATTTCGGTACTTCTTATTCTACAGTTGCCGATGTTAATCCTGAGGTTCAATATAAACTGCGTGAAAATGATCCACAATGGTTGCGTCGCAAAGTGGTACGCGGTGGAAGTTGGAGAGATGTTGCATACTACCTGCAGGTTGGCGCCCGCGATTGGGAATATGCTGATACTGCTAAGCCTTATATTGGTTTCCGTTGTATCTATCAGGAAATTGCACCTGCGTTAACTAACAGCCCTACAAGACAATAATTATATCCACTCATTCATTTCAAAAAAGAAAGAAAATCAATAAGTAATATGAATTCAATTGCGCTATTTTTCGAAACCAAGGATGGCAAGTACATAAAAAACCTTCTCATTGGTATGGGTGCTGCAATAGTATTGTTGGGCGCACTATTTAAAATTCAACACTGGCCCGGGGCGGGTATCATGCTTACTGTAGGAATGTGTACAGAAGCCTTCATTTTTTCGATGCTGGGTTTGCTTCCTCCTCACAAAGATTATTACTGGGAGCGTTATTATCCGAATATTGATGAGAATCCACATGTAGAAGCTTATCGCAAAGGAGGAAAAGCTGACAATAGTTTAAAAACATCTGCATCAAGATCTATGGATCAAATGCTGGAAGAAGCGCAAATCACTCCTGCTAACATGAAAAAACTGGGCGATAATTTTCAACGCTTTGGTCAGGTTGTGGAGCAAGTGAAAGATATTTCTGAAGTGACAACAGCAACAAACCAATATTCACAAAGTGCTCGTGAGGCTGCAAATGCTTTGGGTGAAATGAGAAATACATTTCAGGGTGCTTCACAAACAATGCAGTCATTTAATAATGCTGCGGAGGATACTACTAAGTTCCACCAGCAGGTTCAGGTGCTTTCAAAAAATCTTGGTTCATTAAATCAGATTTATGAAGTAGAACTTCAGGATGCTAACAACCACCTGAAAGCAATGAATAAGTTTTATAGTAACCTTGTAAGCGCATCCGACGCTATGGCTTCCAGTGCAACTGATGCACAGGCTGCCAAAGAGCAAATTTCACTTTTGTCTAAGAATCTGACCACATTGAATCAGATCTATGGCAATATGCTTTCTGCGATGCAGGGTAGATAATATAGAATCAGACGAAGAAAGAAAAATCAGTCATAACTAGTAAATAAAAAAACAGGATGTCTCTACCTAAAGAGCCACGGCAACTAATGATCAACCTAATGTACTTAGTGTTGACAGCCATGCTTGCCTTAAACGTCTCGTCCGAAATCCTGCATGCGTTTAAGACGATCAACCAAAGTATCAGCTCTTCAAATGTCTCTATACAAGACAAGAACAAGAAACTGTATGATAGTTTTGATGAACAGGAGAATCAAACAGGACAAAAGGAACGTGTAAAGCCGTTCAATGATAAAGCAAAACAAGTACGATTAGCTGCACAGCAGATGTATGACTATCTTGAAACCTGGAAGGCTCGAATCATTGAGCAATCTGGGGGGTATGATGATGAAGGGAAGACTGTTATTAAACGAGAAGATGATATTGATGCCACTACTTTATTGCTTGTAGAGCGTAAAGGTGGCGATAGCGTAAAGCAAAGGATCATTGAGACAAGAAACCTGATGTTGAGTGCAGTTAGTTCCAATGCTCGCTCTGCATTCGAGAAGCAATTGCCATTAGGAATAATTGAACCAAGTAAGTCCGATAACAATCCTACCGCTGACTGGAAAGTTGGTTATTTTCAGAGCATGCCAGTAATGGCCGCAGTTACACTTCTTGCAAAATTTCAGAATGATGTTCGTAACAGTGAAGCCCAGATTATCAATCAACTGGCAATGGAGGCTGGCGATGTGCAGGTTAAGTTTGATGAAATCAAGGCGATAGCTGTTACAGAAAATAGCTACGCACTCGCTGGTCAGACTGTTAAAGCTCAGATTTTGTTGGCTGCATACAATAAGGCCGTAAACCCTACAGTAACTGCAAGTAGTGGACGTGTGGTTGTAAAGGATGGTGTTGCTTCCTGGGAAACTACTGCGGCAGGCGTTGGTATGCAAACGGTTCGCGGTACTGTATCACTTGATATGGGTGGACGTGTTGAACGCCGCGATTATACGTTTCAGTATATGGTAGGTTCTACCGGAGCTTCAATTCAGTTGGATAAGATGAACGTATTTTACATAGGCGTTCCGAATCCGATTACAGTGTCAGCAGCTGGTTATTCTATCGAAGATATCTCCGTTAATATTCCAAACGCTTCAATAGCAGCTACCGGTAAGGGTAAATGGGATGTAACTGTCACCACTCCTGGTAAAGTAATAGCATCAATTAACGCAAAGACTGAAAAAGGTGTTACCTCGGTAGGTAGCATGGAGATTCGCGTTAAAACTATTCCAGATCCTATTGCCAAAGTTGCCGGCAAGTCGGGCGGAGTATTGGGTGCTGCAATTTTTAGAGCACAAACAGGGATTCCAGCCGTTTTAGAGAACTTTGACTTTGACACTAAGTTTGTAGTTACAAGTTTTGAGTTTAGCTGGTTACCTAAAAGAGGCGAGTATCAAGGACCTTTTAACGTCAACGGAGCTTATTTTAAAGGCAATCAACAAGTTAACCAATATCAAACTACCTTAGCTAAACCCGGCGATAAGGTATTCATTGAGAATATTAGAGCAATAGGACCAGATAAGCGGACCAGAACTTTGAACAGTATCACTTTGACACTTAACTAATTTTAACCAGCAAATCATTTTAGGATTATGAGTATCCTCAGATCATATACATTGATAGCCTCAGCAGCGCTGTTTTTTTCCAGCGAAGTCGCTTTTGCACAAGGAAATCCGGCTATAATGGATCAGGCACAAACACAGACACCACGTGCCGAAGCTGTAACTCCCGACTGGCAACCGTCACTTGTAAAGGATGGTGTAATTGACCGGGTTGCTCATGTAAATCAACCATTGCATTGGCAGCCTGTAAGAGAGGCCGATGTACTTTGGAAGAAGCGTGTATGGCGCGAAATTGACACCCGTCAAAAACAAAATATGGCCTTCCGTTTTCCGGGAGATGATAATAGTGGTGGCGGTATGTTTATCGAAATATTGCTTGACGGAATCAAGAAGGGTAAGATAAAAGCCTACTCAACTATGGATGACCGCTTCACGTCTGCACTTACAAAAGATCAGATTGTAGAAATGACCACCGGAAAGTTAGATACTACCGAGGTTATTGATCCCGTAACCGGTAATCCACAATTGGTTATAACAAGACAAGATTTTAATCCTGATGCGGTTACTAAATTCCGTCTTAAGGAAGATTGGATTTTCGATCGTAACCTGGGAAGAATGGTTGTTCGAATCATTGGTGTAGCGCCGCTATTGGATAGATATAATGAGGATGGTTCTTTCCGCGCTTCATCTCCTATGCTTTGGCTCTACTACCCGGAAATGCGTGATCTGCTTGCTCAGTACGAAGTGTTCAATCCAGAGAATGACGTTGCCCGTATGACATGGGATGAGTTCTTTGAAAACAGATTTTTTTCCAGCTACATAATGAAGGTGAGCAATCCGTTTGATAATACCTTCACTGGTATGGGATTGCAAGGTACAGATGCACTTTATGAAGGTCAGCGCGTTAGTGAGCAGATTTTCAATAAGGAACATGACATGTGGATTTACTAGTAGTTTTTTAAAAAAATTTCCAAGCGCCATGATCTTGCATCGTGGCGTTTTTATTTTTAGCTGTTGCCTGTTTATCTTGTGCCTTCAATTTTTGGAATGAGTCATCATTTGCCTAAACTGGAAGTTTGTTTGTCTCCGGCTCTACTTCATCTTTTCGATACTAAGGGTTCGGTAGTAGTAATTATTGATGTTTTTCGGGCAACCTCCACCATAGCCGCGGCGTTGCATAATGGAGCAAAATGTGTGATGCCTGTATCATCCGTGCAGGAATGCATACAAATAGGTAAGAGTATAGAAAACAGCTTAACTGCCGGTGAGCGCGATGGAAAGGTTGCAGAAGGTCTTGAGTATGGCAATTCTCCTATCGAGTATCCACGCTCTTTTGTGGAAGGAAAAGTGCTGGTACTTACTACTACAAACGGCACCCGTTTGCTACACATGGTGCAGGATGCCGACACCATTATCACAGGTTCTTTTCTCAATTTAGATTCAGTTTGTACATTTCTTAAAAGCCAGGGGAAAGATGTATTGCTTGGATGTGCAGCTTGGAAGGACAGGTTTAATCTGGAAGATACTTTATTTGCTGGGGCCGTTGCAGAGCAATTGAAAGACCACTTTGAAATAAACTGTGACAGTGCCCGCGCAGCCAGATCGCTGCATAAACAAGCAGAAGGCAATTATATTAATTTCCTAAGGGAAAGTTCGCACTACAAACGTCTTTCTGCATTTGGCTTGGAGCGCGATATGGAGTATTGCACCACGCCCAATCTGCACAATGTGCTACCCATTTTGCACGGAAAGGAACTAATAATTCATCAGTAAAGAATATGACTGCATCTTCTACTGACGCAGCACAGTTACTCCCAACGGCGGCAAAGTAAGTGATACACTGTGTGTTCTTCCATGCCGGGGTATGGGTGCAGTTTCAATCTCCGTTTCATTACCACAATTGCTCCCCCAGTAGCTCAAATTATCTGAGTTGAAAATTTCTGTATAATATCCCATGCGCGGCACACCTATTCTGTAATTTTCTCTGCACATAGGTGTGAAGTTGGCAATAAAAATCAAATCATCTTCTGGCTTATTTCATTTGCGCAACCATGCAATCACACTATTGGTAGTATCGTTAAAATCAATCCATTCAAAGCCTTCCCACGTGAAATTTCTTTCGTACAAAGCAGGCTGTGATCTATATAGTGCGTTCAAATCTGCAACGAGTTGCTGAATTCCTTTGTTAGGTGCATCTTCACTCTCATGCCAGTCAAGGCTGAAGTCATGCCGCCATTCGTGTCGCTGTGCAAATTCTCCTCCCTGAAAAATCATTTTCGCGCCAGGATGTCCGTACATATATGCAAACAACAGTCGCAGGTTTGCAAATTGCTGCCAGTTATCTCCCGGCATTTTATTGATCAATGACCCTTTGCCATAAACCACTTCATCGTGCGAAAGTGGCAGCATAAATCTTTCTAAAAAGGCATAGACAATAGAGAAGATCAATTGCCCATGATGATGATTGCGATAAACAGGATCTTTTGCAAAATAATACAGCGTATCGTGCATCCATCCCATCATCCACTTCATATCAAAGCCAAGACCACCAGCATCTATAGGATGGGTAACCCCAGGAAATGCCGTAGATTCTTCCGCAATAGTTATAGTATCAGGATGGAATAGATGTACACTGTTGTTGAACTCGCGCAGAAAATAAATCGAATCAAGATTTTCTCTGCCGCCGTTTTCATTCGGTTCCCATTCACCATGGTTGCGAGAATAATCGAGGTACAACATCGAAGCAACAGCATCTACCCGTAGCCCGTCTATATGATACTTATCCAACCAATAAAGCGCATTCGAAATCAGAAACGCCCGCACTTCACTTCTGCCATAGTTGAAAATGTAACTGTTCCAGTCGGGATGAAAACCTTTGCGCGGATCAGGATGCTCATAAAGATGTGTACCATCGAAGTAAGCCAACCCATGCTCATCACTCGGAAAATGAGAAGGAACCCAATCGAGTAGCACGCCTATGTTTGCTTTGTGCAACTCATTGACGAGATACATAAAATCCTGCGGTGTACCGAAGCGGCTCGATGGCGCAAAATATCCGGTAATCTGGTAGCCCCAAGAACCGAAAAATGGGTGTTCCATAACGGGCATTAGCTCTACGTGGGTAAAGCCCATTTGTTTGCAATAAGCAGGAAGTTCTATCGCCATCTCGCGGTAAGTAAGAAAGCGATTGTCCTCCGTTTTTCTCCACGAACCGAGATGAACTTCATAAACAGAAATTGGCTTTGAAAGCGCATGTTGCCTGCTGCGTTCCTTCATCCAGTTATTGTCCGTCCATTTAAAATCAAGATTCCAAACTACAGATGCAGTAGCCGGGGGTGTCTCCCAATGGAAGGCATATGGGTCGCCTTTTTCAACCGAAAATCCGCTGTGCGATTCGATGTAATATTTATAATAATCGCCCTTGCCCACCTGCGGCACAAAACCTTCCCAAATTCCAGACCCGTCCCAGCGCACCTGCATTTTATGCGCTCCACGATTCCAGCCGTTGAAACTACCTACCACTGACACATACTTTGCATTCGGTGCCCACACGGCAAAGTAGGTTCCTTTTACTCCCCTGTGCTCTGCTACATGCGCACCCAATTTATTATAAAGATGGAAGTGCTTTCCAGCCTTAAAAAGCTCTATATCGAAGTCGGTGAGTAAAGAAAAATGGTCGGGTGAAAACGTGGTGGACCCAGATGACGGAGCAATTACTACTTCCTGCAATGTATCTTCATCAAATCCCTTTTTTCTACTGGTAGATTTTGCCATGCAATAGGAATCATAAATACTATTCCACTCAGATAGAATTTTGATTTTTTCACACAAAGCACTAATTCGCCTGAAAGCCTCATCAAAATTTGTGCAGGCAGACTTATCCTAAACCTCACTCTACAGGATATTTTATTTAACGCTGCTTTTACACCCATGCCCGTAGCAACGCAATATTTTTGCTCTAAATAAAAATCTATTATGAAAACAGCAAGTTTACTTCTCGCAGCATTAGTGTTTTCCCAAACCGATTTATGGGCGCAAAATAGTAGATCTACTCCTCGCACTACCCAGCGGGAAACAATGATAATTGAGCGTGATAATGGCGGCAACACCACTATTGAAATTACAAACGAAGGCGTTTACCTAAATGGAGAGCAAATAGCTACCCGCTCTGAACTGAACAACAGAAGTCTCAATAAAAAGATCATTATTCGCAACAACGCCGACCGTAGCCAAACACACGACTATGACGACTATTACAACTCTGGAAGAAAAGGGAGCAGCAATTGGCGTCGCGCGGTGTTGGGCGTTTTTACCGACACCAGGAAAAGCGGAGAGGGCGCATTGATAGACAGGATATCACCCAATAGTGCCGCTGCCGAGGCAGGCTTGAGGGAAGGAGATATAATATTGCAGATAGACAGCAGCAGTATTTATAATGCGGACGACCTGACAAAAGCGATTAGCAGCTATCGCCCTAACGACAGGGTTGCGGTAACTTACAATCGAAATGGGCGTGAGCGGCAAACCACAGCAACATTGCGTGAAGCAAGGGAAAGCGCCTGGTCGAAAATGTATGAAATACCTGAGCCGCTAATGCCTCACTGGGATCGTTCTTATGAAGAACGTGCTGCGGAAAACAAGCCCACATTAGGCGTAAGCGTGGAGAATGTTGGTAACAAAATTGAGATTCGGAGTGTAAAAAGTGGATCGCTGGCTGCGGCGGCAGGATTGAAAGTGGGGGACGTAATTACCTATATTGACAATAATGAAATCGAAACCATCGGCGAACTTCAACAGGTTGTCAGCAAGGCAAAAGCGGGCGACAAAATGAAAATAGAAGTCAATAGAAATGGTTCACGCATCACGCGCACTGTTACCTTTCCGCGAACAGATAATACTACAGATTTGTAAGAGATAGAAAAAGGCTTGTGAAGAAATGTAACTCTGGGGAAGATGGTAGGGGATATGAGTGAGCTACCTACTCTGAAATGGAACGCAGATTTTTTATGATAGTCATGATTAGGATGATGTACATCTGCGCCTCTCATGAAAATCATGATGATCTGCGTTCTATTGTGTCAATACCTGTTATACGTCTCCACCCAATCTCTGAGCCTGATTTCTATTTGCTCATTTAATTGGTGCTGCGTCATACGCCATAGCCAGTTGCCCTCTGCTTTTCCGGGTGTATTCATGCGCGATGATCCATCAAGTCCGAGGATATCTTGCATAGGAAGTATCACAGTTTTCCCGACAGAGGCATAAGCAACGCGGGCTAATATTTCATGGATGTTTTTCTGTTTCACTTTCAGTCCGAGGTAATGATGCATACGCTCATGATCAGCTTTGTTGGCTTCTTCTTTGTACCAACCAATGGTAGTGTTGTTGTCGTGCGTGCCGGTATAGACAATGCTGTTGATTGGATGATTGTGCGGTATGTCAACAGATGCAGGCATGTTTTCGCCCCATGCAAATTGCAGCACTTTCATTCCGGGTAATGCCACCTGATCGCGGAGTTCATATACTGCTTCCATTTTATCACCAAGGTCTTCAGCTACGAAAGGGAGTTTGCCTATGCGTTCGCGCATCACATCGAAAAACTCTTTGCGCGGACCAGGAATCCATTCACCATTAATCGCTGTCGTTTCACCGGCGGGCACTTGCCAGTAGTCTTGCAATGCGCGAAAATGATCAATGCGCAACAGATCAAACAATTCAAGGTTCTTCTTCAGTCGCTGCACCCACCATTCATAATTTTGCTCTTTTAGTTTAGACCAATTGAAAGTAGGCATTCCCCAAAGCTGTCCCGTTTCACTGAAATAATCGGGCGGCACACCAGCTACACCTGTCATGTTTCCTTCATCATCCAGACAAAAAATTTCAGGGTTAGCCCATACATCCACAGAGTCGTAGCTCACATAAAATGGCATATCTCCAAACAAGCTGATGGCAAGACTATTAGCATATTTGCGCAACGTTTTCCATTGCTTTGAAAAAATGAACTGCAGCCATTTTATTTTCCTGACCTCATTGCCATGAATGTTTTTGAAATCGTCTAACGGTTGCGCTTCACGCATTTTAAATGGGCGTTCCCATTCGTACCAGGACTTGTTTTGATGATGATCTTTCAACACTTTATACAGCGACATATCATCCAGCCAATAGCTTTCTTCTTTGCAGAATTGCTCAAATTCACGTTGTAAACTTTTACGCGAATCGTTGCAAAAATTGCGGTAGGCAATATCAAACAATTGATTTTTTATCGCCTCCGCCTGATCGTAATCTGCTTTGTTTGTGCTTTCAATTTTATAGCCTTCAAGAATATCTTCATCAAGCAAGCCATCTGCCACCAACAATTCAGGACTTATCAATAATGGATTTCCTGCCATGCTGGAGTAGGAACTGTAAGGAGAATGTCCGCTGCCTTTTTCGGTAGGATTTAAGGGAAGTATTTGCCAATACTTTTGTTTGCTGTTGCTTAGAAATTTTGCGAAGTTGATTGCCTGCGGGCCAAGATCACCAACGCCAAATGAAGAAGGAAGTGAACTGATGGAAAGTAAAATGCCTGCGGCTCTTTCATTTTTCGGTTGCTGCATCTTTAGGAAAGCAAGCGGAATTGTCTTAAAAATATCGTTGACAAAAATTCCCTTTTCCCTTTTCCCTTTTCCTTCTTTAATCACACCTTCATATTCAACTGGCATGTTGGGACGAAGAATAATGCGCGTGTTGCGCCAGTCTATTTCAGTAACAGATTTGTTTTGTTGACCACATAGTTGAGCAACATGCAAGGGCACAGCAACCACATACCAAACATCTTTGTACCGCCGCGCAAATGCAAATACATGTTCCGCAAATCTTCCTTCCACTTTCAACGGAAGGTAATGTCCTTCCGCAAAAAGTTCTTTGTGTGTATTTCTTTCCTGTAGCAGTTTTTGCGTCATCCAAAGTTTGATGTTGCCGTCATTTCGTTTTTGCCAAAGCTGCTCTAAGGGGTTTTCATTTTCATCATTGAAAGAATGTAGTATGCCTTGTCTTTTCTCATAGTCAACTGCTCTGCGGTTATCAGGATCAACAAGACTTAAATCCCACATTTCAGTTCCCTGATAAATATCGGGTACACCGGGACAAGTAAACTTGAGTAATAATTGGGACAATGAATTCACTATTCCTGCGTCCACTATGTCTTTGTGAAAAGCACTAAAACCTTTCCAAAACGGAGTGTCTTTGTCGAGCAGCTTTCGCGCGAAATTTTTTGTTGCCGTTTCGTAATCTTCATTAGGTGTTGTCCAGTTGGAATGGAGCTTCGCTTCGCGCAAAGCCTTTTGAAGATATTCGTCTATGCGGTTTGAAAAATCTTCATCGGGTTCGCCATCCATAGGCATTGCACCAATCAGAGTTTGGTAGATAAAATACTCATCGTTTGCATCAGGCGCATTGTTTTGCTTTAGCGATGCATTCATGTTGCGCCATTCATTTACAAGTTGCAACCATTCATCGTCTAAGTCAGTAAGTACATTCAATCTTGCGCGAACATCCTCACCTCGTTTTGTATCGTGCGTTGATGTTGTATTGATAGAAAGATTCCACCGCTTTTGACGCGCTAACATTTTCTGATGTACTTCTTCTACCGAAAAACCAAAAGCTTCCGGTGCATCGCCTACATCATTGTGCGCAATGAATCGGTTGTACGTGTACATCAATGTATCCTCCACTCCTTTAGCTGTAAGCGGCCCGCTAAATTGCATACAGCGTTTATAGAAGTGTGCAGCTTTTTGTTTGTAATCTTCGTCTGCACTTTCAGGATTTTTCAGAAATGCGGCATCAAGCAATGCAACTGCTTCAGACAAATGAGGATGTTCCAAACGAATTTTATCCAAAACATTTTTAACTGCGTTGCTTTCTTTTTTATCGAGCGGCAAATTGCTTCCGTAGTACCGATACACGGGACATTCAACCAGAAAGGCTGCAATGACAGCCTTCAAATCTTCTTTTGAAACGACATGGGCTGCTGCAAGATTTGAGTCAACGAAAAGCTGATAAAGATTTTCAAGTTCACCACCCATGTGATGGTGCATAATGTAATCCTTCTTTTCTCTTATTTGCACCGCAACCGCTTTCTGATTTCCGGTTAATTGCTGATAAAATGTCGTAAACTTTTCTTCCGCTTTTTTATTTGTAAAAAGATTGTTGACAATAGCCAAAAACTCGTAGCCCGTAGTTCCCTCGCAAGACCAATACTCCGGCAAGTTTTCATCAGGTTGAAGAATTTTTTCCACCACTACATATTTATCGAATCCAACGAGTTCTTTTAGATTTTCCAGATAAGCAGTTGGTTCGTACAAGCCATCAATATGGTCAATGCGCAAGCCAGTAAACACACCTTCTTCTACAAGTTGCTTTATGAATTGATGGTAGTGTTCAAAGACTTTTTTATGCTGTATGTTCAGACAAATCAATCCGTTGATGGTAAAAAATCTGCGGAAATTTATTTGCACATCTGTTTCCTGCCAGTGGCAAAGACGGTAGTGCTGCATATTTGCCAACTGCAACAATAGTTCACGATTGCCGTTTAAAATTTGCAACGCTGTAAACCAATCGTCGTGCAAGTTGTGAATAAAATTTACAGACGCATCATTTACCGGATAGCAACTATCGTAGTATTTCAAAACCGTTTTATCATGCTCCACCAGGACTTTTAGTTCATTGTTTCTAATCACTTCGTCCAGCGGATTGCCGAGAAAAGGAACCATCAATTTGCTTTCCCAATTGATGTCGAAGTAAGAAGCATACTCACTCTCTTTTCCTTTCTCCAACACATCCATTAGCCAACCATTGTCAGGATGAAAAGCCATGTGATTTGGAACAATATCCTGTAGCCAGTTGATACCTGAATCGTTGAGTCGCGCGCTGATATTTCTTAGTTGTTCTTCCGTTCCAATTTCAGGATTAACGCGATGCGGATTTATA
>ENA-UOUJ01000148-UOUJ01000148.1-activated-sludge-metagenome-genome-assembly--contig:-NODE-148-length-61969-cov-17.091789_pt1 | contig 61969 bp, 53 predicted proteins | sample MGYA00249839_ERZ747224 | MGnify/ENA primary metagenome ERZ747224 (study PRJEB28782, sample SAMN03220277) | activated sludge metagenome | biome: wastewater; feature: sewage sludge; material...
CTCGATCTTTTTGAACATTTATAAAAATGTCAACCTATTTTAGGCACGCACAGGGAATATCGTGTTCAATCTGAGCTTATCGTTTATTTACCTGCCATGACGAATTTCAACAGCGTTCCCCTGATAAATAAGGCAACCACACGGAACGTCATTACGAGATCCTAAACTGATCTGAATAATGCGTAATAAATTTTAAGGATCGAAGTAATCCCCCAATGGTGGAGACGAATCATCTTATTATTGGTTTATTGTTTGTGGTTTACTGTTGGGATTTCGCTTCGGATTTTGAACTTTTTGCTTCGGATTTGAATTTTCTTTGGTTCTTGTTTTTTGCTATTTAGTGCTTTTGTATTCCCTTCGTATTTCGGATTGCAGGCTTCGGATTTAATATTTGACATTTATTTGGTCCTTGCTTTTTGTTTCTTGGTGCTTTGCATTCCTCATTGTATTCTCTTCGGATTTCAGATTTTATGCTTCGGATTTGGTCTGTCATGGTGAGGAACGAACCATCTGTATTTTATTTGGTCTTGGTATTCCAACTCATTTTGTATTTCCGGCATAAAAATTATACCTTTTCAAGATAAATAAATACTAAAAAACAATGAGTCCGGCAGCAACTGCTGCTCTTAAGGATAAGAAAAATAAAACATCAGCGATTACCACTCATGAAAATACAAACAGGCGTACAGGCATCGGAACTAAGCGGTAAACTAAAAAAATTCTGGGAAATTTCGGGACAGAAGATCGCCCTTATTGAAAAAAATTACGACGCATCCAAAGGCTCACCGGTCTTCACCATTAGAGGCAGCTACACTACCAGGGGATGGACCGAATGGACGCAGGGCTTTCAATATGGCTCCGCTATATTACAATATGATGCTACCGGGGAACAGCAGGCGCTGCAACTGGCGCGAAATAAAACAGTAGCGATAATGGCGCCGCATATCAGTCATACCGGCGTGCACGATCACGGCTTTAATAATATAAGCACCTACGGCAATTTACTGCGCCTGATGCACGAAGGCAAAATACCCTACAATGAATGGGAAAAAAACTTCTACACACTGGCGCTCAAAATTTCCGGTGCGGTGCAGGCGGGCCGGTGGACGGTTATTAAAGATGGTGGATTCATTCATTCCTTCAACGGGCCACATTCTCTTTTTGTAGATACTATCCGTTCTGTGCGGGCACTGGTGATCAGTCATTGTCTGGCTCATTTTTTGCAGGCTGAAGGCGATCAAAAGATCAGCTTGCTGGATCGCGCCATTCAGCATCTTGCAGCCACCGCCAAATATTCTATATTCTATAATGAGGGGCGTGATATATATGACGTTTGGGGACGCACGGCCCATGAAAGCGTTTTCAATATAAAAGACGGTAATTTCCGCTGCCCCAATTCGCAACAGGGTTATACCGGCTTCAGCACCTGGACAAGAGGCCTGGCCTGGGCCATGTGCGGATTTGCGGAAGAACTGGAATGGTTTGATACTTTAGATAAAGCGGAGCTTCCCGAAAAACAAAATATTGTGGCAATGCTGCTTAAAGGTGCTAAAGCAACCTGCGATTTTTATATTAACCATACTCCCGCTGATGGAATTCCCTATTGGGATACAGGAGCTCCCGGTTTGAATAAAATGGGAGACTATTTAAACAAACCTGCAGATCCTTTTAATGATTTTGAACCGGTAGACAGTTCGGCCGCAGCTATTGCAGCACAGGGATTGTTAAGGCTGGGCAAATACCTGCAGGGTAAGGAAGATACGTCAAACGGTAACCGCTACTGGCAGGCAGGACTAACAGTGCTGGATACCCTGCTTGATGAACCCTATCTCAGCAGAAATCCAGATCACCAGGGATTGATCCTGCATTCCATTTATCACCGTCCTAACGGGTGGGATCATATACCTGCAGGCAGCAAAATTCCATACGGCGAATCAAGCATGTGGGGCGATTATCATATCCGTGAAGTCGCGCTTTATTTACAAAGAGTGATCAATAACGAAACCTACCATACTTTTTTTAATATTCAATGAGTATACAGGAACATACCGGTCTTTCCCGTTTGTGCATACACACTATTACTACCAAACCCTGGCCTATAGAGGAAGCAGCAAAGCATTATGCTGCTGTCGGCGTTAAAGGCATTACCGTTTGGCGTGACGCGCTGGAAGGAAGAAATATCAGGCAAACAGGTAATATGCTTCGCGGGGATGGCTTATCCGTTGTGTCACTTTGCAGGGGAGGATTTTTTGCCGATACAAACGCTGAAAAAAGAAAGCTGGCGATAGACGATAACAGGAAAGCGATAGCGGAAGCTGCAGAATTAGGCACACAGCTCATTGTGCTGGTTTGCGGAGCCCACCCATCCCAATCTTTGGAAGAATCGAGGAAACAGATCCGGGATGGCATAGCCGCTGTAATTCCCGATGCATCAGCCGCCGGTGTAAAGCTGGCCATTGAGCCGCTTCATCCTATGTACGCCGATACCCGGTCTGCTATTAATACTTTGGCCCAGGCAAATGATATGGCGGAAGCGTTGCATTCTCCCTGGGTGGGCGTAGCGGTTGATGTATATCACCTGTGGTGGGATCCGGAGCTTGAGCAGGAAATAAAACGTTGCGGGCAGAATGAACACCTGCTGGCATTTCATATCTGCGACTGGAAAACACCTACAACAGATATGCTGTTCGACAGGGGCCTGATGGGCGAAGGCTGCATCCCGGTGAAACAGATCAGGACATGGGTGGAAGCCACGGGATTTAACGGTTTTAACGAAGTAGAAATTTTTTCCAATACTTTCTGGAAACAAGACCAGGCGCAATTTTTAAAGAAGATCATTAAGGCATACAAGGAACATGCTTAAAGTGAGTAGTGAATAGTCAATTGTGAAAAGTGAGAGGTGAAAAGAGAAAAGTGAGAGGTGAAAAGTTGAATCAACTACCTTACCCAACCTATGTGAACCTATGTTCCTATGTGTTAAATAGCATAATCCCTCATATAAATACAATAGAAACACAACAGATAAAACTAAAACATGAAAGCGCATAACATAGGCATCATCATGAACGGCGTTACCGGGCGCATGGGTACTAACCAGCATTTGCTGCGCTCCATTGCGGAAATCATAAAGCAGGGCGGCGTAAAAATTGGCCCTGGCGAAACCATTATGCCCGACCCGGTGCTGGTTGGCCGTGATGAAAACAAATTACAAAAGCTTTGTGCCTTAACCGGTATCCGTAAAATGAGCACCAACTTAGACGAGGTTCTTGAAGATACAGGCAACATTATTTACTTTGATGCGCAAACTACCGGCCGGCGTGCAGACGCGGTGCGTAAAGCGGTAAAAGCAGGGAAACATATTTACTGCGAAAAACCCATAGCAGTAAACACGAAAGAAGCGATGGAATTGTATGAGCTGTGTAAACATGCCGGCGTAAAAAATGGTGTAGTGCAGGATAAGCTGTGGCTGCCCGGCATCGTAAAACTTAAACGCCTGATCCAGCAGGGGTTCTTCGGAAAAATACTTTCCGTACGCGGCGAATTCGGCTACTGGGTATTTGAGGGTGATACTATTCCGGCACAACGCCCCTCATGGAATTACAGGAAGGAAGATGACGGCGGTATTATTGTTGACATGCTTTGTCACTGGCGTTATGTGCTCGACAATGTATTTGGAAAAGTGAAAGCGGTATCCTGCCTTGGCGCCACGCATATTCCGGAAAGAATTGATGAACAGGGTAAAGCGTACAAATGCACGGCAGACGATGCGGCCTACGCCACCTTTGAGCTTGAGAACGGCATCATTGCACAATTCAACTCGTCGTGGACGGTGAGGGTAAGACGTGATGACCTGCTGACGCTACAGGTAGATGGCACTAAAGGATCGGCCGTTGCAGGATTGCGTGAATGTTATATTCAGCATTATGGCAACACACCCAAACCCGTATGGAACCCCGACATTGCGCAACCGATTAACTTTTTTGAGGGCTGGTCAAAAGTACCCGAACAGGAAGTATATGATAATGCGTTTAAGATACAGTGGGAACTGTTTTTAAAGCATGTTGTAAAAGATGAGCCTTTTCCCTGGGATTTAGGTGAAGGAGTGAAAGGCGTGCAGCTTGCAGAAAAAGGTCTGGAGAGCTGGAGCAAAAGATGCTGGGTAACTATTCCGGAACTTTAATTGTTCATTACAATGAAAAAGGTAGCATTAATAACAGGAGGCAGCAGGGGTATTGGCCTGGGCATTGCCACTCAACTGGCGGTAAATGGTTTTGATCTGGCCATTAATGGCATGCGCGCAGCAGAAGATGTGGAGAATGTAATAAAGCACTTAAAAAGCTATGGCAACGATGTGATCTATTGCCGGGGAAGCATTGCTTCTACTGCCGGCAGGGAAAATATGATCAGCGAAGTAAGAAAGCACTACCAAAAACTTGATGTGCTGGTAAACAACGCCGGCATAGCGCCAAGGCAGCGCAACGACATCCTGGAAGCAACGGAGGAAAGCTATGACGAGGTGATGAACACCAATTTAAAAGGCAGCTATTTTTTGATGCAAAAAGCCGCGAACTGGATGATTGAACAAAAGAAAAATGACCCAGCATTCAGTGGATGCATCATCAACATTTCTTCTATGTCGGCCACAGTAGCTTCTGTAAACCGTGGCGAGTATTGTCTTTCCAAAGCCGGGCTTAGTATGGCCACCCGGTTGTTTGCCGTAAGGCTGGGCGCATTTAACATTCCCGTTTTTGAAGTAAGACCCGGCATCATCCGTAGCGATATGACAGCGGGTGTGAAAGAAAAATACGACAAAATGATTGAAGAAGGCTTATGCGTGCAACAGCGCTGGGGTGAACCGGAGGACGTGGGTAAGGTAGTGGCAGTGCTTGCAAAAGGAGATTTCCTGTATTCGACCGGGCAGGTAATTATGGTAGACGGGGGATTAACGATCCCGAGATTATAAATGAGAATAAAAGAATGATGTGAACTTTTGATCCTATGTGTTAAAAATATACTAAACACATAGACACAATAGGAACATAGAAGCACAATAGAAAGAAACCAGGAGAAGACTAAGCCCTATGTGAACCTATGTGCCCTATGATCCTATGTGTTAAAAAATATACTAAACATATAGACACAATAGGAACATAGAAGCACAATAGAAAGAAACCAGGAGAAGACTAAGCCCTATGTGAGCCTATGTGCCTATGACCCTATGTGTTTTAAAATACAACTAAACACATAGGCACACTAGAATCATAGGAACACAATAAGGAAAAAGCTACCTACTAAAAAAATATCAGAAAACCAATTCTATGTGAGCCTATGTGCCTTATGATCCTATGTGTTAAAAAATATACTAAACACATAGACACAATAGGAACATAGAAGCACAATAGAAAGAAACCAGGAGAAGACTAAGCCCTATGTGAGCCTATGTGCCTATGACCCTATGTGTTTTAAAATACAACTAAACACATAGGCACACTAGAATCATAGGAACACAATAGAAAAACGATTTACTAAAAGAATATCAGAAAACCAATCCTATGTGAACCTATATGCCCTATGATCCTATGTGTTAAAAAATACAACTAAACACATAGGCACACTAGAATCATAGGAACACAATAGGGAAAAAGCTACCTACTAAAAAAATATCAGAAAACCAATTCTATGTGAACCTATGTGCCCTATGATCCTATGTGTTAAAAAATACAACTAAACACATTAGCCACAGGAGGAATATAGAAACGCAATAGAAAAACGATTTACTTAAAAAATATAAGAAACCCAATCCTATGTGAACCTATGTGCCTATGACCCTTTGTGTTGAAAAAAAATTAAAATCATATACTACTATATTCTTCTACAATGCAAAAAAGAATACAGATCATACAGATTGTGCTCCTGCCTTTGCTGTTTTTTTTCTGTTCCTGTCATCCGGGCTCATCATCGCATGGGGATGCAATTCCGTCGGACTCTGCTGTAATTGCGTCCGGCAAAACCCTGTTTAATCAATATTGTGCCGGTTGCCATAATATGCAGCAAAATGGTATTGGCCCAAAGCTGGCCGGTATAACCAGCGAGGTTCCCGTAGAATGGCTACGTCATTTCATCCTTGATCCTGAACAAACCATTGCATCGGGCGATGAAAGGGCAAACGCACTATTTAAAGAATACAAAACCATGATGCCCTCATTTACCACATTGAAAGATAACGATGTAAATGCATTAATAGCTTTTTTGAATGTGCATCAGCCATCCGCCAAAAAGGAAACCAATAAAGGACTGGCAGACCCTATTCCTGAACGAATAAAATTCGACGGACTGGTGGTAACGCTTACCGGGATTACACAATTTCCGGTTACCTCGGGTGATGGTAAAAAACCGCTGGCAAGAATTACCAAGCTCGACTTTCAGCCCGATACCGGTGATTTATTTGTTGATGACCTCAACGGCAAGCTATATAAAATAAAAAACGGGCAGCCTGTGCTGTATATGGATATGATTAAGCTGAAACCAAAATTCATTCATCAGCCGGGATTAGCCACCGGGTTAGGCAGCTTCGCTTTTCATCCCAACTTTACAAAAAACGGTCTCTTTTATACCACGCATACCGAACCTCCCGGCATAACGAAAGCGGAATTTGGCTTTAACGATTCCATTAAAGCAACAGTACAATGGGTGCTAACAGAATGGAAAGTAAATGATCCTGCTGCTGATCGCTTTACAGGAACCAGCCGTGAGTTGTTCAGAGCGGATATGGTGGGCGGCATTCACGGCGTACAGGAAATTACCTTTAACCCGCTTGCCAAACCAGGCGATGAAGATTACGGGCTATTGTATATTGGTGTGGGAGATGGCGGCTCTGTTGAAAACGGCTATCCTTTTTTAGCGCAAAGCAAAGAAAAAATATGGGGCACCATTCTTCGCATAGATCCGCTGGGCAGGAACAGCACCAATGGAAAATACCGCATTCCCGCAAGTAATCCATTGCTTCATAACTCAAAAAATAAAACACCCGGAGAAATTTACGCTTATGGTTTCAGGAACCCGCACCGTATTACGTGGTCAAAAAATGGCGATATGCTGGTCTGCAATATCGGTCAGCATCATATTGAATCTGTAAACCTTGTTCGTCCTGGCAACAATTATGGCTGGCCCATCAGGGAAGGCCGTTTCGTGATAGACCCCCATGGAGATATCAATAACGTATACCCGCTGCCGGCAGATGACAGCGTATATAAGATCACTTATCCTGTTGCAGAATTTGATCATGATGAAGGGGTGGCCATTTCAGGGGGACTGGAATACTGGGGAGATGCTATTCCCCAACTAAAAGGGAAATACTTTTTTGGTGATATTCCTTCCGGCAGATTGTATTGTTTAAACACGGCGGATATTCAGCAGGGAAAACAGGCAACCATTAAGGAGTGGCGCATCGCAATAAACGGGGTCTCAACCACACTTATTGAAGCCTGCGGAAGCAACCGTGTTGACCTGCATTTTGGCAGGGATGCGCAGGGCGAATTATATATATTAACCAAAGCAGACGGAAAACTATATAAGCTAACAGGCGCTGAACAAACAAACGGATAAAAAGTTTATAGTTTGGAAGTTTATGGTTTATAAGTTACAGATGTGCTGGTTACAAGTTGCAAGTTTCAGGGGCGCATCCTGTAACCTGAAACCTGTAACCTGTAACCTGATACCTCTCTAAAAGCAACCATTAAATATGATAATAAAAGATCCTTCGGCAACTGCGGCCACACTCACAGATAACAGAACTACCGTTGGGCACCTTTTACGGCTTCCTGTTTTGGTGGCGGCGCTTGGATACATGGTGGATATGTACGACCTGTTTCTCTTCAGCATTGTTCGGGTACCCAGCCTGAGATCGCTGAACCTTTCAGACGAAAGCATTTTGAAAGACGGGCTCATGCTGCTGAACCTGCAAATGGCAGGCATGCTCATTGGCGGAATAGTTTGGGGCATAATGGGCGACCGGAAAGGGAGATTATCAGTTTTGTTCGGGTCTATTTTAATTTATTCGCTGGCTAATATCGGCAACGGGCTGGTAACATCTGTAGGCGCGTATGCCGTGCTGCGTTTCATTGCGGGCTTCGGGCTTGCAGGTGAGCTGGGGGCAGGTATTACACTGGTATCCGAAATATTACCCAACAGAATCCGCGGTTATGGTGCAACGTTAGTAGCCACCATGGGTGTGATGGGCGCTTTGCTTGCCTACCTGGTATCTTACTTTTTCGACTGGCGGATATCCTACTTCATTGGCGGCGGTCTCGGGTTGTTACTGATGGTTATGCGGATCAGGGTTTTTGAATCGGGTATTTTCCTGAAACTGAAAGCGCAAAAAATTAAAAGAGGCAACGTGTTCATGCTGCTCAGGAACAAAAAGCGGTTATTCAAATACATCAATGGCATTATTATCGGGATGCCGATATGGTTTGTGGTGGGTATATTAATTACCTTTTCACCCGAATTCGGACAGGCACTGGGGCTCGACCAGCCCATCAATGCCGGCAAAGCAGTGATGCTTGCTTTTTCAGGACAGGTGGCAGGCAACCTCGCCAGCGGCTTTTTAAGCCAGTATTTGCAGAGCCGTAAAAAAGCTATTTTACTCTTCATACTGATTTCTGTTTCCTTGGTGCTGATTTATTTACTGGCGCCTTTTCATACCGCTGCATGGTTTTATATCATTTGCGCATGCCTTGGCTTCTCCAGTGGCTACTGGACGCTTTTTATAACCGTTGCGGCAGAGCTTTTCGGATCTAACCTGAGGGCAACGGTTGCCACCACCATACCCAACTTTGTAAGAGCTACCGTTATACCGTTAACCGCACTTTTTATATTGATGAAAAGCTATGCAGGAATTATTTACGGTGCATTAATCGTAGGATTGATCGCTTATGCTTTGGCGATAGTGGCGCTTTTTTATCTTGAAGAAACGTTTAAAAAAGACATGAATTATAATGAAGAGGAATAAGATGCAGGCACCGCCTTTATGGTAATGAAAACAACTACGATCACATTGAGAACCCTGCAGACGGATGATACCCCGGCTGCAATGAAGCTGTGTGCCGCAGAAGGCTGGAACCAAACGGCAAACGACTGGAATTTTTTAATAGCAGATCCCCGGAATATTTGTATCGCCGCTGTATGCGCAAAAGAGATCATTGCAACAACCACTGCCATTAACTATTCCGGCCAACTGGCATGGATTGGAATGGTACTGGTAAATAAAGTATACAGGGGAAAGGGAATAAGCAAATTAATGCTTAACCACGTTTTCAAAAAACTGGAATCCTTTCCTTCGGTTAAGCTTGATGCTACAGCCCATGGGCAGCAGGTGTATAAAAAATTTGGTTTCCGGGATGAGTACCACATTGCAAGAATGGTGAATACCACCGCAAAAAAAATAGCCATTCCCGACACTGATGTTTTGCCTGAGCAAATCGGGTCAGAACATATTCCCGGGATCATTGCCCTGGACGAAGTTGTTTTTGGCGTTAACCGGGCTCCGCTTATTGAAATGCTGATAAAAACCTATCCTCATAAAGCATGGGTATTAGTACGGGATAGCCGCATTACAGGATTTGCACTGGGAAGAAACGGAAGCAAATATCATCACATAGGTCCTGTAACAGCATCAGCGCCGTCAGATGCCGGTATACTTATGCTGCACGCGCTGGATAAGCTTAATGGCCAACCGGTTGTTGTGGATGTGTTGTGTGATAAAGAAGAGCTGATGCATTCATTAACTGCTATCGGGTTCAGCACGCAACGCCATTTTACAAGAATGTACAAAACAGAAAATCCCTTCCCCGGAACCTGTAGCAGGCTGTATGCTATATGCGGGCCGGAGTTTGGGTAAAAGAAATGCTAACCTTTGCCCGCTCACAAAGAACATGAAGCCTATTATGGTTAGCCTGACATTAGTACACTTTATTCCGCGCAAACGCGGTTTCAAGTGAATGAACGATGAAGTCGCAGTCATCTTTTGTAATAACCAATGAAGGACGCAGGGTTAATACATTGCCTTCGATTACTTTAAATGCAACACCCTGTTCAAGGCAATCGTACATGATCTGTTCCGCATATTCAGTTGCCCGCTCCTTTGTAGCCGGATCTTTAACAAGATCAATACCGAGATGCATCCCTTTGCCCGCCACATTACCCATAACAGGGAAGCGATTTTGTAATTCAAGAAGCTGCTCCAGTAAATAATCGCCAAGCGTTGCCGCATTTTTTACCAGTTCATGCGATTCAATATAATGAATAGCTGCAAGCCCTGCCGTGGCCGACAAAGGATTTTTTTCGTGTGTAAAATGTCCTATGGAACGGTGCTGCAAAACATTATACTTTTCTTTGGTTACAATGCCGGCAAGGGGCAGCAATCCTCCGCCAAGCGATTTACCCAGCACCAGCACATCGGGTGTTACATAATGCTCACAGGCAAACCATTTGCCCGTTCTTCCCAGTCCCTCAATAATTTCATCAAAAATGAGGAATATGCCATGGGCATCGCAAATTTCCCTGATCTGTTGCCAGTATGATTGCGATGGCACTACCGGCGTAGCAGAAATGGGTTCGGCAACAATAGCGGCTATGTCGGGATTCCTTTGCAGGATGATCTTCAGTTGGCGCAGGTATTGCTCATCAATCGCCTCCTCCTCTTCCAGTGCCCACGGGTTCCGGTAATAGTTTGGAAATTCAATATGCAATGCGCCGGGCATCATGGGGCCCATACCAACAGAAAAATGCTCTTCCCCACCGATGCTCGACGACTGGAATCCATTACCATGATAAGAATCCCAGTAAGAAACCGTTTTCCACCTCCCTGTTACATGCTTAGCCAAAGCAACAGCCATTTCAATGGCTTCAGACCCGCCGGGACAAAATAATACACGGGTAAGTTCGTCCGGTATTATTGCAACTAATTTTTTTGCCAGCTCAACAGCGGGAATATTGGTATAACGCCGCGGGGTAAACGCCAAATGGTGCCGCAATTGTTGTTGTACCGCCGCTATCACCTCCGGGTTGGAAAACCCTGCGTTATGTACCCCGTTGCCGTGCAGGTCCAGATAACGCCTGCCCTGCATATCCTCAATCCAGGCTCCTTCGGTTTTTACCAGCACATTCATTACCGGTGTAGATAAAGCCTGGTGTAAAAAGTATTTTGCATCTTCTTCCAGCCAATGCCGGGTTGTTTCACTCAGCTTTTCTACATACGCTGATCTTAAGCTACCAGTATTCGTGTCGCCCTGTTCTTTTGAAACCTGATGATTCATAAAAGGAAATATTTACGCTGTTGCTATGAAAGCCTATTTACCATTTAAAACTTCCGCGGGCCTGGCAAATTAGGATGCATTCCAAATTACCGGCGACCTGATTGATCAGGACACGCCCCTCCTATCACCTCATAGCTGACGGCTCCTGACTGCTACCTTACCCAAACAATATCATGGCAATAATTAAAGTAAAAATAATATTAAAAAACTGTGCGATAAGGAACGCGTAAAGCGGTTTACGGTTATTGGTTTGAAAGAGGTCCCTGAAATTGGTTTCAAGCCCTATGCTGGTAAAGGCCAGGGAAAACCAAAGCGTTTGAATATTCTTTAGAGGCGCTTTTACTTCCGACACTACCGATGCGTTCAACAGGAATGAAAAAAGCAATGATGCGGCCACGAATCCTACTACAAATTTGGGAAATCGTTCCCATATCAAACCTAATGTAGGCTTCTGGTCTACGCCGGGTATATCACTTTTTTTAGAATAGGTCCAATATACAGATATAGCGAATGCCGCTAACCCTAATAATACATTCTGAGAAAATTTTACAATGGTGCTGATCTTCAGCGCTTCTTCCCCAACCAGTGTCCCGGATGCTACTACGGCGCCGGTAGTATCAATAGTGCCGCCCAGCCATGCGCCGGTTACCGCTTCCGGGAAGCCAAAATAAAGCGCTATGTAGGGCATAAAGATCATCATGGGAATGGCGGTAATCAATACCAGGGAAACAACGTACGACAACTTTTTAGGATCACCTTTTATGGCTCCGGAAGTGGCAATGGCTGCCGATACACCGCAAATAGACACAGCGCTGGACAGCATCATCCCTAATTCATCATCAATCTTCATTTTTTTACAAACCCAGTAAGCGAAATACCATACGGCTAATACTACTAAAACCGCTTGCAGCAGGCCCTTTGAACCAGCTTTTAATACATCCGAAAAAATAATGGAAGTGCCCAGCAGCACCAGCCCGATCTTTACGAACATTTCGGTAGTAAGCGTTTCCCTGAACCAGTTGGGTAGTTTCATGGTATTGCCAATCAGTAATCCGATAGCCAGGCTGAAGATCACGGATTCCAGGTTCAGTTCGTGCATTGTTTTATTACCTGTTATTACCAGCGCGATAACCGTAAGCAGGAAAACCACGGGAAATACGAGCAGAAGGTTTCGTATAGACCTGCCTGTTAGCCAGGTACCTGCGAGCGCTATAGCAAACGTAATTAAAAATTGCACACCGATCTCCGACAGATTATGCCCGGAAAAAACGTTGCTGAATAATTGTTCCGTATTGCTCCATTTGAAAGCGGGTACAGGAAAATATAATCCTGCGATAGCCAGGAAAATTAGCGCAAAGCCCAGTATCACCACTGTCCAGTCTTCTGTAATGCTGATCCCTTTTTTTTGTCCAGTCATGAATTTTTTTTGTGCTAATGTAAAATAATATTTTCAGTTTGCCGTGCGGCTTATGCACGCAGGAATATTAAAGTGCTTAAGTATATCAGGTAAGCGATAACGAACCCTATGCCTTCCCGGCGGGATACCATGCGGCCGCTTCTGAAAACAGGATAACAAACGATAGCTACAGCTGCAGCCAGCGGAAGATCGAACCACAGTATCTCACGGCTTACATCAATACCATTGGGAGAGGCAATGCAGGTTATGCCAAGAATCACCAGGATGTTGGCAATGCTGCTTCCGATGAGATTGCCAACTGCCACGTCCCGGTCGTTTTTTGCAGTGGCTACAAGGGTTGTGGCCAGCTCAGGCGCAGAAGTGCCGATGGCAACGATGGTTAACCCGATCACTGCATCCGAAACGCCTAAATTAAGTGCGATCTCTACAGATCCCGCCACCAGTAAATTGGCTCCAAGTATTGAAAACCCTATTCCTGCTATTAAAATGATCGTGTTGTTGATAATGGAAGAGCGCCCGCCGTTTTTTTCCAGTAGTGCTTTGGAACTGAACTCTTCTTCATACTCCTTACGCATGGCGGCGGTTTCACGTTTGCTCAGCCTGACCAGTGCGATTGTATAAACCACGGCAGCCAGCACAAGTAAGATCCCTTCAAGACGGCTCAATACGCCATCCAGCGCCATAATGATTAAGGCAACTGCTGAGGCAATCATTACCGGCACATCGAAACGAATACTTAAAAGCTGCAGGGGCAGGGGTTTTATAGCCGCGCTTAAACCAAGAATAAAAAGAATATTAAGGATGTTTGTTCCGGCAATGTTTCCTACGGCGAGTGATCCTATGTTATCGGAAACCGCCGTAATACCCACGGCCAGTTCCGGCATGCTGGTGCCTACCGAAACTACGGTTAATCCTATAATCATTGGTTTTACGCCCAGCATGACTGCAATCCGTGCTGCACCCCGTAAAACGAGTTCGGCCCCTAACAAAATGATTACAAGACCGCCAAGAAAGCTGATAGCAGGGTGAAGCTCCATAAGCATGCGGTGTTTATACCGTTTGTATTGTCAATGAATTCAAATATCGTTAATTTAGCAACAAAGAGAATAATATACAGAAAACACAATATAAACCTAATGACGAAACGAACAAGATTGATAGCGCTTATTGATTTTTCATTGTATGCCCACGCGATTGCAGAACTGGGAAACAGGTGGTGTAAAATTGCAGATGCTGATCTGTTATTATTGCATAAAGTTCCGGGAATAGTACCTGGCATGGCTGACGGAGAAACAAGGCTTGAGATCATTAAAAGTGAAAAAGAGGAGGCGCTTCTGAAATTGATGAAACTGGCTGAGGGAAAATTTCCGGAAGACATAAACGTAAAATTTCACGTTACAGATAGAAACCTGCTGCTTGAAATATCTGACCTGATGAAACAGGGTTTTAATGATTATGTGATCCTTGGCATTAAGGGAACGGGGATGTTAAAAAAGATATTAATGGGAAGCACTGCCACGAAAATTATAAACGAATTGAATGCAATAACGGTAGCTGTTCCCGACAAGCTTTGCACGGCATCGAGCAAATTATGTAACCTCGTTCCCAAACATATAGTTGTTACCATTAACGACAGGTATGCGCTTAATGAACCGGCCTTTAACAACTTTCTTGACACGTTCAGGGGCAGTATCGGGCAGATCCAATTTATGTCGGTTATTCACACGGAAGACGCTGCAGCCGAAATCGAATCTTATCTGAAAACGCTTCAGGAAAGATATAACGGAAAGGTACCTTCAAGCTACAGCATTTTCAAAGGAACAAACGTTTTTAATGAGGTCAGGAAGAATGTTCAGATAAACAGTGATACCATTCTGGTGGTTCAAAAAGGCTCCAGGTCGCTTACCGACCAGCTTTTCCGGAAATTCCTGATTAACCAGCTCGTTCATGACGGTTCCCTGCCGCTGGTGATTATGCCTTCATAAGCCTTTCATAAAATTGGCTATTGTGTCTCTGCATCATCTTCGTGCGTATGGCGGGTGTTGCGTGAGATATTATCTATCGTCCATGCTATTTTTTTTTCAAATGGATGTTGCCGCACGGTACATTCCATCTTATGGCATATGTTGCAGGAGAAATCGAGGCAGGCATCTGCATGTATGAAAAGCTCTACCGATTCTCCAAATTCTTTTTGTATTAGCAATGAAAGTGCATCCATTTCGGTATGTGCTTCCTTTACATTAAGATACCAGGGAACGGTAAGATGGCAGTCCATATGCAGCACATTGCCGTATTTAATAATACGGAGATTGTGCAGGTCAATCCAGTTTACGCGCCTGTTGGCATTTAGCAATGCCACCATTCTTTGCAGCAGGGCCTTATCGGCTTCATCCATGATGCCTGCAACAGAGCTTCTTACAATTTGGTAACCGGTATAAATAATAAAAAATGCGAATCCGGCAGCAACGGCGCTGTCTATCCATTGAAGGTGGGTAAACCATATGAGCGTCAATCCTGCTATAATTCCCAACGTAGACCATGTATCGCTTTGCAAATGCTTACCGCTCGCAACCAATGCCAGGGAATTGTTTTGTTTTCCTGTTTTTACACAATAGCTTCCGGTTATATAATTGATAGCCGCTGTAATAGCGATGAGCAGAATGCCATAGTCTAATTTTTTTAACTCCTGCGGATAGATAAAATGATTAATGGATTCATAAATAATAAAAACACCTGCTATCATCATCAGCCCGCCTTCTGCGGCAGCAGAAAGGAATTCGGCTTTGCCATGGCCGTAAGGATGATTGGCATCACGTGGTTTGGCTGCAATATATAATCCAAAAAGACTGATAAATCCTGCTGTTATATTTACGGTGCTTTCCAATGCATCTGTAAGTACGGATACAGACCTGGTAAGATACCATGCAATGATTTTAATGATAAATAAAACCACTGCTATAACGGTTACTATTTTTTGCAGTCGTAAATTAATCCGGGCAGTATGCAATAGTGTGTATTTTCAGGTAAAGGTATTTTTTATCTCCCTATCAGCAGTGAACTTCCGGAAACAAAAAAAGGCTCGCTGAAATTGTATTCAGCAAGCCTTTATGCTGCTATACTATCCCTAATCCCGGCTATTGCTTGTTTTCTTTAAATCTTTTATCTGCCGTGCCGTCTTTTTTTACATGCTGGCTGTGTTTCTTATACCTTTTATCCGGCGTACCATCTTTTTTTAAAGGGGCAGCGGTTGCCGTAGCGGAGGATTCTTTAACTGCGGCCGTTGTTTGTTTCTGATGGTCTGCTGTTTTTACCGCATGTGTTTTGGCATGTGCAACATCTTTTTTAACGGTCTTTGTTTTTTCCTGTGCCGGTTGGGCAGGTTGGGTTTGCTGTGCGAACAGGGCGCTTCCTGTGAACAGCATAATGAAGCAGGCAAAAATGATCTTTTTCATAATTGTATTTTTTATGAGCGTATGTACTGCATAATTAGTTCCAAAAAATTGCCGGAAGCTATAACCGGTTGTTAATGCGCTTGTATTAACTATTACTTTACAATGGTAAGGGCAGGCAGAAGCAGCAAAAAGTAATTATTTATTTGAATAGCGGTAAGCCAAACATGAACGGTTGTTAGTTAGATGCCTCAATTGGCTTATTTTTGTTTCTTTTAAACGTAAGCACTATGCAATTCCAGTTGAATGAAGAACAATTGATGATTCAGCAAGCGGCACGCGATTTTGCACAAAATGAATGTTTGCCGGGTGTAATTGAAAGAGATGAAAAACAGCAGTTTCCCAAAGAGCAGGTTTTGAAATTAGCCGAGCTTGGTTTTATGGGAATGATGGCTGCACCCGGATATGGTGGTGCGGGCATGGATACCATCAGCTATGTTCTGGCTATGGAAGAGATCAGTAAGGTAGACGCGAGCGTTAGTGTATGCATGAGTGTAAATAACAGCCTGGTGTGCTGGGGACTGGAAAAATATGGGAGTGAGGAACAAAAGCAGCAATACCTTGTTCCGCTGGCGCAGGGACGTAAAAACGGAGAGTTGTATATCGGCGCTTTCTTACTGAGCGAGCCGGAAGCAGGCAGCGATGCCACTTCGCAACACACGATAGCGGAAGATAAAGGAGATCATTACATCATCAACGGAACCAAAAACTGGATAACCAACGGTGGAACGGCAAGTGTGTACCTGGTTATGGCGCAAACGGATGCGGCGAAAGGCAGCAAAGGCATTAATACCTTTATTGTTGAAAAAAATACAGCCGGTATAACCATTGGCCCAAAAGAAAATAAACTGGGGATCAGGGGAAGCGACACACACAGCATTATGTTCCAGGATGTGAAAGTGCTCAAAGAAAACCGTATAGGCGATGACGGCCTTGGATTTAGCTTTGCTATGAAAACACTTGCCGGCGGACGTATTGGTATTGCGGCCCAGGCACTGGGTATAGCTTCCGGCGCTTATGAACGGGCAGTTGAGTATTCCAAACAACGGAAAGCCTTTGGAAAAGAAATAGCGCAGCACCAGGCCATACAGTTTAAACTGGCAGATATGGCTACGCGTATTGAAGCCGCCAGGTTATTGTGTTTACGGGCCGCATGGGAAAAGGATAACGGCGATGATTATACGCTTAGCAGTTCCATGGCTAAAGTGTTTGCCTCTGAAACAGCCATGTGGGTTACTACAGAGGCCGTGCAAATTCATGGAGGCTATGGTTATGTAAAGGAGTATCACGTGGAACGCCTGATGCGGGATGCTAAAATTACTCAGATATACGAAGGCACCAGCGAAGTGCAAAGAATAGTAATAGGAAGAGGGATATTGAAGTGAGGGAGGGTGGGGTGTGAGGGATGAGGTGTAAGGTGTAAGGGATGAGGTGTGAGGTATGAGGGATGAGGTGTAAGGTATGGGGTGTGAGGTTGCAGGGTACAAGGATTAAGGGATAAAGCAATAAGAAAGTCATGGCGGTAAATATTGAAGCATATCAAAGTATACAACAGGAGCTGGATAGTAAAAAAGTAACGCTGGTTGCTGTATCTAAAACCAAACCCGTTAGCGATATACAAACTTTATACAACCTGGGGCAGCGCGATTTTGGCGAAAATTATGTGCAGGAGCTCGTGGAAAAGCAAAAGCAACTACCCGCTGATATCCGCTGGCATTTTATCGGTCACCTCCAGCGCAATAAAGTAAAGGAGATCGCGCCCTTTGTTCATTTGATACATGGTGCAGACAGCCGGAAGCTCCTGGTGGAGATTAGCAAACAAGGGTTTAAATACGGCAGAACCATTCCCGTATTGCTGCAGGTGCACATCGCCCGCGAGGAAACAAAATTCGGGCTGGATGAAGCTGAACTGAAAGAAATTACAGGTAACCTTTCGGGATTAAACAATATAGCGGTAAAAGGATTGATGGGCATGGCATCATTAACAGATGACAGGGAAACTATCAGAACGGAATTTAACTACCTGAGATCACTATACGATCAATTGTGCTCACTTGCCACTTACCACTTACCACTTACTACTCTTTCCATGGGCATGAGTGGTGATTATCATATCGCAATAGAAGAAGGTAGCAATATGGTCAGGATCGGGAGCCTGCTGTTTGGCTCCAGGAGCCTGGAGCGTTGATTAATTTGTTGTATAATTTTGTAACGCATGGTATTGCATTTATAATATAATTGTCTTTTCTTTAAGTGCTTCCATAAAAAAACAAATCAATTTATATGCGTATTTCCAAACAACTGTCATGGGGCATTTCGTCCCTGTTGATCATGATGAGTTTATCATCATGCAAAAACAATACCTCACCGGTAAAAGGCGGTCCGTTTATTGATTTTGCCGGAATGGATTCTATGATAAAGCCGGGCGAGGATTTCTTTTCGTATGCGAATGGCAAGTGGTATCAAAATACGGTTATCCCGGCAGACCAGTCCGGATGGAGCACCCCGCATGTGTTATATGAAGACAATAGGAAAAAGCTACAGGCCATGCTGGAGGAGCTTGCTGCAGGCAATGGTTTTGAAAAAGGATCGCCCGAACAAATGATGGGTGATTTATATGCCGGCGCCATGGACTCGGCAGCTATAGATCAGAAGGGGTATGTGCCTGTTGGGGATGATTTGAAGCGTATTGACGGAATAGCTTCTATAGCCGCACTGGTTAAGGAATGTGCGTATGAATATACCCTGGGGGATGAAAATATCTTTGGCGTTTATGTGGCGGCGGATGACAGGGATGCAGCGGTTAATAAATTGCAGTTTCACCAGGATGGCTTATCGCTTCCGGGCAGGGATTATTATTTGAAAGATGATGAGGGAAGCAAACAAATCCGCAATGAATTTGTGCGTTATGTGGCTGATATGTTTAAAGCTATAGGTGCGGATAGCGTATCTGCAGCAAAAGATGCTTCCGCCATTCTTGCGCTCGAAACCGCGCTGGCAAATGCACACGCTACACCGGTTGAATTGAGGGATCCTGTAAAAAACTATAACAAGTTTGCAGTAAAAGAGCTCAGTGCATTAACACCTGAAATTAACTGGACGGTATTTATTGCAGACCTTGGCGCCAATACGGATACGGTACTGGTAGGACAGCCCGGCTACTTCAGGGAACTGAGCCGGCAATTGAAAGCTACGCCACTGCAGGTGTGGAAAAATAAACTGAAGCTGAAAGTTATAGAAGAAGCCCCGTTAGGCGCTCCTTTCGAAGACCTGAAATTTTCGTTTTACGCTAAAACCTTAAGAGGTATACAGGAAAAACCCGTACGCTGGAAAAAAGCCACGGGCATAGTAAGTAACCTGGCGGGCGATCTCCTGGGCCGGGTATATGTGCAGAAGTATTTTCCGGCCGAAGCTAAAGAAAGGATGCTCAGCTTAGTGAACAATCTGCAGCACGTATATGAAAGCAGGATAAAGCACTTAGACTGGATGAGCGACAGCACCAGGCAGAAGGCGTTGCTTAAGCTGAATAGTTTTGTAAAAAAGATAGGCTATCCTGATAAGTGGAAAGATTATGCCGGCGTGCAGATTGAAAGAGCCGATCATTTTAATAATATCAGGCAGTTAAAAACATATGCCTTTCAACAGGAATTGGCCAAGGTGGATAAACCTGTTGACAAAACCGAATGGTTTATGAATGCTTCCGAAGTTAACGCGTACTATAATCCATCGTTTAATGAAATTGTATTCCCCGCAGGAATCCTTCAACCGCCCTTTTTTAATAATGCGGCCGATGATGCTATTAACTATGGCGCTATAGGTGCGGTTATAGGGCATGAAATGACGCATGGCTTTGATGACCAGGGCAGGCAGTATGATGCAGATGGCAACCTGCACGACTGGTGGACGAAAAATGATGCCGAACAATTTAAACGTAAGGCGAAAGTGGTGGTTGACCAGTATAACGCATACACTGTACTGGATAGTTTACACGTAAACGGTGAATTAACCCTGGGTGAAAATATTGCTGATATAGGTGGAGTGATGATCGCGTATGAAGCGTTTAAAAATACACCACAGGGTAAAAGTGATGAAAAAGTTGACGGGCTTACCCCGGATCAGCGTTTCTTTTTATCTTTCGCCAATGTGTGGCGTTCAAAATACAGGGATGAATCCGTGAAGGAGCGGTTACTGCTTGATCCGCATTCTCCTGAAAGGTTCAGGGCAAATGGCTCCGTTTCCAGTATGCCGGAATTTTATGCTGCATTTGATGTGCAACCCGGCGATAAAATGTACCGGGCAGATAGTGTAAGAGCGAAGATATGGTAGAGAAGGTGTGAGGTGTGAGTATATAACGATGGGCTGAGTGCTCCTCCCGGATTTTATGATTTGTGGTTTATGGTTTGTAGTTTATGGTTGCATTGCGCTTCGAATTTCGGGTTTCTGGCTTCGGACTTGAACGTCATTACGAGACCCTAAACTGATTTGAATGATGCGTAATATTTTTTAAGGGTCGAAGTAATCTCCCAATAACGGAGACGGATTATATTCCCCCGAATGGGCTATTACTCCGCTTCGAATTTCGAAATTCCGTCTTCGAATTTTGTTATTTGTGGTTTACTGTTGGGATTTCATTTCGAATTTCGGGTTTCTGGCTTCGGACTTGAACGTCATTACGAGGCCCTAAACTGATTTGAATGATGCGTAATATTTTTTAAGGGTCGAAGTAATCTCCCAATAACGGAGACGGATTATATTCCCCCGAATGGGCTATTACTCCGCTTCGAATTTCGAAATTCCGTCTTCGAATTTTGTTATTTGTGGTTTAACGTTGGGATTTCATTTCGAATTTCGAACTTTCTCCCTTCGGATTTAATATTTGAAATTTATCCGCCCTGGCGGACAGGCCTGCCGGCCGGTAGGCAAGTTTGGTTCTTGCGATTTGGTTTTTGATGCTTTGCATTCCCTCCGTATTTCCTATATTTATCCTTCAAATTTTAAACCCTTCTACATCATGGATACCAGGAGAGATTTTATTAAAAAAGCGGCATTATTATCCGGCGGCGCCGGCGTATTCAGCGGGTTACCGCCTTCCATTCAAAAAGCATTCGCTATTAATCCCGAGGCAGGATCTACTTATCTTGATGCGGAACATGTTGTTTTCCTGATGCAGGAGAACCGCTCCTTTGACCACTGCTACGGAACGCTGCAGGGTGTTCGGGGCTTTAATGATCCCCGCGCTGTTCCATTGCCCAACAAAAATAAAGTCTGGCTGCAATCTAATGCAGCCGGTGAAACCTACGCGCCCTTTCGTTTAAACCTCAAAGAAAGCAGCATCACCTGGCTGGGCTCACTGCCTCACGGCTGGAGCGATATGACCGACGCCCGCAATGAAGGAAAACACGACAAATGGCTTGACTCAAAAAAATCGGGACGTAAAGCAGTTATGCACATGCCATTAACCATGGGACATTTTACCCGTGAAGATATCCCCTTCTATTATGCTCTTGCCGATGCCTTTACCGTTTGCGATCAGCATTTTTGTTCGTCATTAACGGGTACCACACCCAACCGGACGTATTTCTGGACGGGTACCATAAGGGAGAAGCACGACGAAAACGTAAAGGCACATGTATACAATTCGGATATCACTTATGGAAGGGAAGCGTCATGGAAAACCTTTCCTGAGTACCTGGAAGAAAATAATATCCCGTGGAGAATATACCAGAACGAGATCAGTATTCAAACGGGGTTTGAAGGAGAGGAAGACGACTGGCTGGCAAATTTTACCAACAACCCTATTGAGTGGTTCAGCCAGTATAATGTGAAGTTTTCGTTTGGACATATGCGTTACCTCGAAAAAATGGAGAAAACGCTGCCGGGCATCCTAAAGGAAATGGAAGTGCAACTGAAAGGCCTAACCGAAGGAAGCAAAGAAAAAACGGACCTGGAAAAAGAACTTACGAAGAAGCAGGAACTCTTTACATCGGTAAAAAAAGACAGGGAGAAATATAATCTTGAGGAATACAACAAACTATCGCAATGGCATAAGCACCTGCATGAAAAAGCATTCACCGATAACAGAACTGATCCTGACTACCGTAAGCTCACCAGCATTACCTATAGCGACGGCGGCACAGAAAGGAAAATGCAAATACCCAAAAGCGATGTGCTGCATCAGTTCAGAAAGGATGTTCAGTCTGGTAATCTTCCGATGGTATCGTGGGTGGTAGCTCCCTGCAATTTTTCCGATCATCCCGGCGCGCCCTGGTATGGCGCCTGGTATTTAAGCGAGGTGATAGACATTCTGACCCAAAACCCGGAAGTATGGAAAAAAACCATCTTCATTCTTAACTATGATGAGAATGACGGCTATTTTGATCACGTGCCGCCATTTGCGGCGCCCGATCCCTATAAAGAAAACAGCGGGCTGGTATCCAAAGGCATAGATCCCAAGACCGAATACCTCAACGAAAGCCAGCAATGGATGAAAGACAAAGCCAAAAGCAAGGGCGACCGCGAAGGTCCTATTGGTTTGGGTTTTCGCGTACCCATGGTAGTGGCCTCGCCCTGGAGCCGGGGCGGGTTCGTGAATTCGGAAGTATTTGATCTTACATCGCCCATACAGTTCCTGGAACATTTTCTGACTAAAAAAACCGGTAAGAAAATAGAAACCAGCAATCTTACCGAATGGCGCCGTACGGTATGCGGAGATATTACCTCCGTATTCAGACCCTACAACGGAGAAGCTATACCGGCGCCAAAGCCCGTAGAAAGGATTCCTTTCTTAGAAAGCATTCATAAAGCGCAGTTTAAAGCGCTGCCTTCCGGGTTTAAAAATCTCAGCGCTTCCGAAATAGAACAAATCAATAAAGATCCTTACGCCTCACCCTGGATGCCGCAGCAGGAAAAAGGAACAAGGCCCGCTTCACCCCTGCCCTACCAGTTGTATGCAGACGGGAAGCTCAGCGATGACAGGCAAACTTTCAAAATAAAATTTGAGGCGGGGAACGAAGTATTTGGCGCATCGGCTGCCGGCTCGCCATTTTATGTATATATTCCCGGAAAAGACGCTCCACCCCGCAACTATGCCGTAAAAGCAGGCGACCAGCTCATTGACGCATGGACATTGCCCGCCAATGAAAACTATCACCTGCAGGTATACGGACCCAATGGCTTCTTCCGGGAGTTTACGGGCAACGGCAACGATCCGGCATTAGATGTGGCCTTTGAATACCAGCGTGCAGCCGCCGCCAAAAAAACGCTTACCGGGAATGCTGAAATAAAGCTCAGGAACACAGGCAAACAAAAACTAACCGTAGCAATAACAGACAATGCTTATAAAGGCAAGGCACAAACGAAGATCATCAGTCCGGGTGCGCAGGCAAGCATTATCATTGATCTTTCGAAAAGCTCCGGCTGGTACGACCTGAGTGTGAAGGTAAAAGGGCAAACCCATTTTGAAAAAAGATATGCCGGCAGGGTGGAAACAGGCAGGATAAGCATTACGGACCCGGTTATGGGGAGAGTGGTATGAGGTGGTGAGTAGTGAGTAGTCAGTGGTGAGTGTTTTAAGTAATTACTGTAGCTTATATCTATTGTTTAGCCTATTCAAAATAGCACTTGTATGGACAATGAAGTCTTGTTTTCTGAAAGGCAACGTTTTAAGCAGTGGTGGCTTTGGCTAATCTTGTTTGGCATTAACGGGCTTTTTATTTTGGGGGTATGTAAGCAGGTAATTGGCGGACAGCAATTTGGCAACAAACCCATGAGTAACACCGGCCTTTTAATTGTAACCGGGCTAACTTTTTTGTTGACTTTATTGTTCCTCAATTTCCGGCTTAAAACACAAATTAAAACAGATGGGATTTATGTCAGGTTTTTTCCTTTTCATTTGTCTTTCAAACATTACGTCTGGAACAAATTGAATAAATCATACATCAGGTCATATTCGGCAATTACCGAATATGGTGGCTGGGGCTTACGAACAGGATTACCGGGAAAAGGCGCCGCGTTTAATGTTTCAGGTAATAAAGGGCTGCAATTAGAATTTGACAACAATAAAAAATTACTAATTGGCACGAACAGGCCAGTTGAACTGGAAGAAGCGCTAATCAAAATTGGACGACTTAAACAATAGAAAAAGAATCATTTGAACAAGCGAAGCTAAAGTGCTTTTGCCGCGATGGGGTCTTCACAGTCGGGCTATTGCGTATGTTATGAGCCCCGGCACACTACTATCTAACAACAAAGTTTTTTTCTCAAATTAAATCTGCGCATCTGCGGCTTTTTTTACGAACAAAAATCAGCACCCATCTTTAGAGTGAAGTCCAGGCGCCAGGGTCGCATAGCTGCCCGCAATGGCTTTTTACGCAAACCCCAGCACAACAGAAAAAGCACCATCAATCTCCAATTAAAGGATATAGCAATGAATGGGAAACAGGTTATTCTCCACTATCGGCTTAAGCTCCGGCTTGATGAATAATCTATCAGCTTTTGTATGTAAATTCAACAAAAAGTAAACCTGCTGCACGGCCCGGGCAGACAAAATGCTATTTCCCCGCCTGTAAAAAAGCCATGCCCCGTTAGTAAACATTTTGAAAAACTAAATGAACCATATATGAAAGAACTGATTTTAAATGACGGAAATAAGATTCCAATTATTGGTTTTGGAACCTACAAATCAAATGAGCAAGATGGCGTTCAATCTGTTATGGACGCCCTGGCTAATGGCTACCGCCTAATTGATACCGCAGCAAAATATGAAAATGAAGAATCTGTTGGAAAAGGAATAAAAATGAGTGACGTTGACCGTAAAGATATTATTGTAACCACTAAAGTATGGAGAGAAAATTTGGGTTACAATCAAACAAAAGCAGCATTTTATAAATCTCTAAACAAACTTGGACTGGATTATATTGATCTGTACTTAATACACTGGCCGGCGAATGCAAAAAATTATGAAAATTGGGAAAAAACCAATGCTGACACCTGGCGTGCAATGGAAGAATTACAAGCAGACGGACTGATTAAGTCTATTGGCGTAAGTAATTTTTGGCGTGAACATATTGAAGCACTTCTTCAAACAACAAATACAATTCCCGCTATTAATCAGATTGAGTTCCACCCTGGATACTGGCAACCCGAATTAGCCGAATTTTGTAAAAAACAAGGTATTACAGTGGAATCATGGTCGCCACTGGCAAGGGGCAAAGTGTTTGGAAATGAACTTTTAGAAAAAATTGCAGAAAAGCATAATAAATCTGTTTCTCAAATTTGCCTGCGTTGGGTAATTCAGCACAACGTGGTTGTAATTCCGAAATCAACCACTTTGAAAAGGATAAAAGAAAATATCAACCTATTCGATTTTGAATTATCAGAAGAAGAAATGATACAAATTGATACAATTCCAGAAATGGGTTTCAGCGGAGAACTGCCTGATATATGGCCGGACAGGATTGATGTAGCATAAATGTGACCCTGGCGAACCATATCTGACAACAAAACTCTTTTCTCAAATAAATCTGCACATCTGCGGCATTATTAAGAGGTTTTTTGAAATTTTATAACACGCTATCCGCACCCTACCGGCAAGCTTTAATAATTAATTAACAATATAACGTAGTACAATTTTGCCTCCCATGCGTCTATATAATAACAACATTTTATTACAGTCAATTTTCTCATAAGCAGTTAGTTTTGGTTGCGGCCCCTGTTTTTACAGGGGCCAATTTTTTTTGCTCTGTAGTGAAATGCTGTATTTTTTTTATATGTCTCCGCCAGAGCGTCACAGGAACAGAAGTTTTTTGCATTCCCCACTTTTTAAAAAACGCGCAAATCGCCAGCAAAAGCGCCCTGGCTTAGTCACTAACAATCTACTATACAGGATCCCATTCAGATAAACAATAGCGCAACTGCAGACCTTGTTATTCCCGTTTATTTCCAAAATTCATCTGTAATTTTGGTAACAATGAAAATTTTGATCATCGAGGATGAAAAAGAATTGCTCGAAGCCATTACCCTTTCATTAGAAAAGGAGCATTTCCTGGTGGAGTCTGCCGGTAATTTTAACAGCGCGTTTGAGAAAATCTCATTGTATGAATACGACTGTATTCTATTAGACATCATGCTGCCCGGCGGCAGCGGGCTGGATATTTTGGCAGAACTAAAGGCTTCAGGCAAAACAGAAAATGTAATTATCATCTCCGCCAAAGATTCCTTGGACGACAAGGTAAAAGGCTTGGCCGCAGGAGCGGATGATTACCTTACAAAGCCCTTTCACATTACGGAGCTCAATGCCCGCATAAAGGCAGTGCTGAGAAGAAAGACGCCGGGCGGAAAAAATATAATTGAAACCGCTAACGTATCATTAGATCTGAACGAGCGGCTGTTTGCCGTTAACGGCAACGTGTTTGCCCTGAACCGTAAAGAGTTCGACATTCTGACTTATTTCCTTTCCAACAAAAACAGGCTGATCACAAAAACCGCTTTGGCAGAGCATGTGTGGGGAGACAATACCGACCAGGCAGATAATTTAGATTTTATCTACTACCAGATCAAGAATCTCCGCAAAAAACTGCAATCATCAAACGCTGCAATAGAAATACAATCCATTTATGGTATCGGGTATAAACTGGTTGAACAATGAGGCTGCTCAACCAATCGCTTATCTACCTGTCTGTTCCACTCCTTGTTATCGTGAGTATCTGGTCTGTTGTTTTCTATATCAATATGCTGGACGAGATCAGCGACAGCATAGACGACGGGTTAGACAATTCCAAATTATTGATTATTCAAAGGGTAGCAGCAGATTCCACTGTACTGCAAAAAAATACCTTTAACGAGAGCAATTACGCCATACAGGAATTGGCAAAAGTATCTGCTATTACCATAAAAGATACCTATACCGACACCGCTTTGTATATGCAGGGTGAAGAAGACATGGAACCCGTACGTATGCTTTCCACCGCTTTTGAGCTAAACGGGAAGTTTTACCGGCTGCAGGTTATTTCTTCCATGGTGGAAGAAGATGACCTGATAGAAGATCTCTTCTGGTCGGTAGTATGGCTTTACCTCATTATGCTCGCAGGTATAATCCTCATTAATAAAATAGCACTCCGGAAATTATGGAAACCGTTTTATGAAATATTGCTGCAGCTAAAAAGTTTCCGGCTCGACAGCAATGAAAAGCCCCCCGATATTAAAACAAATATTAAAGAGTTTAAAGAACTGAAAAACGCTGTAAACACCTTGACGCTGCACTCACTGGAAACGTACGCTAATCAAAAGCAGTTTACAGAAAACGCGGCGCACGAACTGCAAACTCCGCTTGCCATTGCCGCCGGCAAGCTGGAGCTGTTGCTTGAAAAAGATGACATAAAAGATACGCATGCTGCAGATATTGCGCAGGTGCTTCAAATGATTGAGCGGCTGGCACGTCTTAACAAATCATTGCTGTTATTAACCAAAATTGAAAACAGGCAATACGCGGGTAACCAAACTATTTCCATTAACCAAACGGTTCACCAGTGCATAAGCGACCTGGAGGATTTTATTGCGTACAAAAATATCAAGCTATCCCTTCACGAGGCCGGACAGGCGGAAGTTGAAATGGATTCGGCCCTGGCGTCTATCCTTATCGCGAATCTTATCAAAAATGCCGTCTTCCATAATATACCGAATGGGCTTATTACTATTGATATCACGCAAACAACATGTAAGATAAGCAACACGGGAAATGAAAAGGCATTGAACCCCGAGAAGATCTTTAACCGTTTCTATAAAGACGCCACCGAACAAACCAGCACAGGGCTTGGCTTAGCGGTTGTTAAAGCCATTTGTAAATTATATGATTTCGGACTTTCTTACCATTATAACAACAACCATTGCTTCGAGGTCCGGTTCAAGAACGGGTGATGTTTCATATCCCGGATCTTCACGTTAACAGATTCCCGATTCTTTCCAAAATCAGGTTGTTCCTTTGTGTAATAATATAAAAATGATGCACATGAAAAGGAACATATTCATTATTGCTTTCAGTTTGTTACTGGCGCATGGCGCCGGTTTCGCGCAAAACATTCCGCAAAGCCAGGTACCCTCGGTGGTATTAAACCATTTCAAACAAACATTTCCCAAAGCCTACGATGTGGAGTGGGAAATAAAAAACAACCAGTATTGCGCGGAGTTTGAAATGAAGTTGTCTAAAGATCATGAGGCATGCTATGATAATTCGGGCAAGCTGTTAAAACATAAGGAGGATGTTACTAAAAGAAAACTGCCCGCAGCTATCCGGTCAGTCATTAAAAATGATTTTAACGGGTACCGGGTTGACGATGTAAAAAAGATAACAACAGGTAATACAATACAGTATAGCGTAGAATTACAATCATTAAAAGAAGAATTGAAAGTGCATTTTGATGAGAAAGGAACGGTATTGAAGCAGCAGGCAGATTAAAAGGGGAATATGCCCTTTCAGCCTGCCGGTTCATTGCTGCTTACCGGCAGTTACTTAAAAATATTTTATTAAACGCGTTTGTTCCTGAAAATGCTACACACCGGGGATAAGCACAAATCAATATAGATGAGAAAAATAAACCTTGCCATCATACTGGCGATTTTCACTTTTGCAAGCTGCGAAAAAGAAACAATGGTTAAGGAAAATGACCTGCCTGCTGAAATAAAGACGTTTATTACAACGCATTTTCCTGCAAACCCAATCATACAATCTGTAAAAGACAGGGATGGACTGGAATTAACCTACGATGTTATACTTGAAGGGAACATCAGCCTGGAATTCAATAGAAAAAAACAGATCACCGACATTGATGGCATTGCTAAGCTGCCCGACTCCGTCATTCCTTCCAAAATTATTGATTATGTTTCAGCAAATTATTCCGGCAATGTTATTACCGGCTGGGAGCTCGACAACAAAAATCAACAGGTAAGCTTAGATAATGGGTTAGAGCTGGAATTCAATATGGCCGGAGACTTTTTGCGTATTGACAGTTAGGGAAACATATTGCGAATGCCCTCCATGAAGCTTATAGGGCTGTAGCCCAGTTCCTTTTCCGCTTTGTGAATAATAAAACCTGTTTTTAACGGACGCCGCGCCGGTTGCGTAAATACTGCGGCGTCTACCTTTTCCATCAGCGCCTTGTTCAGTCCAAAATAACCGGCAACCTGCACCGCCATATCGTAAGGGGTAAGCACTTCCCTGCCGGAGATATGATATATGCCGCCGGCATTTTTTTCTATGATCAATTGTATACCGCTAACAAGGTCGCCTATATAGGTGGGCGTACGTACCTGGTCGCTTACCACTTTTATCGGATTTCCTTTTTCGAGGTTTTCTTTCACCCAGGTTACGATATTGCTCCTTGTGCCTGCTAATATGTTTCCGTATACCAGCACGGTGCGCACAATAGCCCGGCTGATGCCGCTTTGCTGTACAATTTGCTCCGCTTCCCATTTGGTTTCTCCATAATAATTAACAGGAGCAGGCAAATCTGTTTCACGATAAGGACCATCATCACCGCTGAACACAAAATCGGTGGAAATATATACCAGCTTTGCATTTACGGCAGCTGCCGCATCTGTAAAATAGCGGGTTGCATTTACATTCGTGTTATAGCACGCTTCCTTATTAAGCTCGCAGGCATCGGGTTGTGCCATAGCCGCGGCATGAATGATCACATCCGGCCGAATGGCGGCTACCTGCGTTAACACACTTTCTTTGTCTGTAATATCAATAGCTGCATACCGGTAAGGCTTATCCGCCGCCGGCAGCCTGCATGCTCCCCTGCCGGTAGCTGTTACTTCATGCCCTGCGGTTGTAAGTTGCTGCACTGCATTTTGTCCTAAAAGTCCGTTGGCACCGGTAACTAAAATCTTCATTTTAAGGCGTATAAGCCCCGAATGTACAAAATCATTAAACCTTCAATCTAAAATTGGGAAATGATTGTAATTATGTACTTTTGACGCTTCTATAAAACAGATATAGAAAAAATTTTAATAACTGTACTTGCCCTTTGAATGATCTTAATCATTTCAGACAAGGTTTAAACGAATGGAAAAGAAAGTTTCTAAAATCGGGGTACTGACTTCAGGAGGAGACGCCCCGGGTATGAATGCAGCCATACGGGCAGTAGTGCGTACCGGCTTATATTACGGATTAGATATGTTTGGCATTATGCGCGGGTTTGCGGGGATGATAGAAAATGATATTTTTAAGCTGGAATCCCGCAGCGTTGCCAACATTATACAAAGAGGGGGCACCATCCTGAAAACCGCAAGGTGTAAGGAATTTTTTGAAGCCGCAGGCAGAAAAAAAGCATACGAAAATCTAAAAAATCTGGGCATTAACGGACTGGTGATCATAGGCGGCGACGGCTCTTTCAGGGGCGCACAAATATTTTCCAGCGAATTTGACATTCCCTGTATCGGTTTACCCGGAACCATAGATAAAGATATTGCCGGAACCGATTTTACCATAGGTTTTGATACCGCCGTAAATACCGCCGTAGAAGCTATAGACAAAATACGGGATACTGCCGATGCCCACGACCGGCTATTTATTATAGAAGTAATGGGCAGAGACTCGGGCTATATTGCTTTGCATAGCGGTATTGCTACCGGCGCCGAAAACATCCTGATCCCCGAACGGATAACCGACATCAATGAAGTCATTGACTCTCTCCAGGAAAAAGAAAAGAGAAAGAAATTAGTAAACCTGCTGGTAGTGGCAGAAGGCAGCGAACTGGGAGGAGCCAATGAAATAGCCAAAGTGTTAAAAGAAAAAATGCCAAACGCCGATATTAAAGTTTGTATACTCGGACATATCCAGCGTGGCGGCTCGCCTTCCTGTCTCGACAGGCTGATTGCCAGCCGCATGGGTTATGCAGCAGTGGAGTGTTTGATGACCGGCAAAGATATTAACACGATGATTGGTATAATAAACAATCAATTACATTATACCCCTTTAGAGCAGGCTGTAAAAGCGGAACAAACCATAGATTACGACTGGCTTAAAATTGTGAAGATACTGGCTTCGTAGCGGCAGGCGCCACGGGTTGAAGATAAATGCCTTAGGCGCTATACGGTTGCGGGCCTGTGTCTTATCATATTGTACCCCGTACCTTAAACAAAAATAAAATCATTACCATAGTATGTCAAAAAATATTACCAAATACCTGCACGAAGAGATGGACAAACAGGCAGGTATTGAACACACTTTTCACCGCACAAAAATTGTTGCCACTGTTGGACCGGCCTGCGATACCTACGATAAGCTGCTGGATCTGGTAAAGGCAGGCGTAAATGTATTTCGCCTGAATTTTTCGCATGGCGCGCATGCCGACAAGCTGGCTATCATTAATTATATCCGAAGGATCAATACAGAAGAACCATACAATATTTGTATACTTGGCGACCTGCAGGGTCCAAAGCTCAGGGTAGGCGAAATTGAAAACGGCTCTATGCCCGTAAATGTTGGCGACATCCTTACTTTCACGAACGAAAAATGTATTGGTACCAGGGAAAAAATTTACGTTTCCTACCCCAACCTGGCCAATGATGTGGAAGCGGGTAACAAAATTTTAATAGACGACGGTAAATTAGAGGTGCAGGTAACGGAGGTTACTGAAAAAGGAGATGTGAAAGTAGTGGTTACCATGCCGGGTATTTTATCTTCCAAAAAAGGCGTTAACCTGCCCGACACTAAAATTTCATTGCCGGCACTTACCGAAAAGGACCTTGCCGACCTGGATTTTATGATTGAGCATGCGGTAGACTGGATCGCGCTTTCCTTTGTAAGAAAAGTAGATGATCTTAAAATATTAAGAGATATACTGCAGGAAAACAAAAGCAAATGCAAGGTGATGGCTAAAATTGAGATGCCTGAAGCCATTGTTAACCTGCGCGAGATCATTCTGGAATCGGACGGCATTATGATCGCCCGTGGCGACCTGGGTGTTGAAATGCCCGTTGAACAGGTTCCCCTTATCCAAAAAGATATTATCCGCAAATGCCTTCACCGCGGAAAGCCGGTTATTGTGGCTACGCAAATGATGGAAAGCATGATGGATCGTATTAAACCCAACCGCAGCGAAGCTACCGATGTAGCCAATGCCGTGCTGGAGGGCGCCGATGCGGTAATGCTGAGCGGTGAAACGGCTATGGGACAGCACCCGGTGCTGGTAGTGCAAACCATGCGTAAAATTATCCTGGAAGTAGAAAAAAAAGAATACCGCTATAACCGCGAGGAAGATCTGAAGCCGCAGCCGCATTCGCCGTCTTTTCACAGCGATGCCATCTGTTATAACGCCTGTAAAATTGCCAAGGATGTAAATGCAGACGCCCTGCTGGCAATGACCCAAAGCGGGTACACCGCTTTTGTGGTAAGCAGCTACCGGCCGAAATCGCCATTATACATCTTCACCAAAGAAAAAACATTGCTTAACCAGCTTAGCCTGAGCTGGGGGGTAAGACCATTTTTTTATGATGAGGAAGAAAGTATAGACCAGATCATTTTTGACCAGATACAAATTTTAAAAACAAGAGGCTTTTTAAAAACCGGGGATACTATAGTAAATACCGGCAGCCTGCCCGTTCATCTTCATTTGCCTACTAACCTGCTTAAGATTTCAAAAGTAGAGTAAGATAGAGGTTACAGGTTTCAGGTTACAGGTTACAAGGTTGAGGTTGAAGGGCACTAACCAGCACCACAATTCCCGTTTACAAGCATTTTGTTATATGCGCACCATTGTATTGTTGCTGTTCTCTAACATCTTCATGACCATTGCATGGTACGGACATTTAAAGCATCAAAATGTTCCATTGTGGAAAGCCATTGCAGTGAGCTGGGGAATTGCTTTTTTTGAGTATTGCCTGCAGGTGCCGGCTAATCGTTTGGGATATGTTAGCGGCTTTAGCGCCTTCCAGCTAAAAATTATCCAGGAAGCCATTACCCTGGTAGTATTCGTTGCCTTCGCTTTATTATACCTGCGCGAACCCATGCACTGGAAATACCTGCTGAGCTTCATATGCCTGATGGGCGCCGTGTATTTTGCATTTATGAAATGAGGTATGAGGGGTAAGGTATAGGGTATGAGGAGTAAGGTATAAGGCATTCACTATTGACTACTCATTTACTACAACTTTTCCCCATGTCTCTCTTCCCATCATCCCATTACCACATTTTCACATTTTCACATTTTCAAATTACCACGTTCTACTCCTCTCCTCCACCGCTCCCTTAAACCGTTTTATATCCAGCGCGGTATTTCCGTTTTCCAGCCTGATATCCTGTTGCGCCCGGGCCGAAATACGCGAAAAGGCCCCCTCATTGATATAATGCAGGGCGCTTGCCAGGCAGCTTTCATTGATATCGCCCCATGGTTTATCCAGTCCGTCATCTACAGTAACGTCGGGCTGCAGTCCATTGAAATAATTTCCTTCACCGTTCTTATTTACGCTCCTGAAGGAAACCGGGAAAATATACCAGTCGCCTACTCCGATATTAAAATAACCTACGGGCTTTCCGTGACTCGCCCTGCCGATCAGCTTCACATCCACATAGGGCTTAAGACTGTTAATCAACAGTTCGCTTGCAGAAGCTGTGTTTTTAGTGATAATGAAAAAAATACGGTTAAGGTTAAGCGCTCCCTTTTTTTGATAGTTGATGGTGGTATCAAAAAGAGCGCTATAGTTATTATTAAATTTTTCCTGCAGCATAATGCCGTTATTGCCTGATGAAGGCACTAAATAGTTAGCCAGCTCATTCTGAAGCGCTACATACCCGCCTCCGTTATACCGCAGGTCTACGATCATATCGTTAATACCGGCGGCTGAAAATGCATTAAAAATATTCCCCAGGCGGCTTTTGATATTGTCAATGTTGCCCAAAAAAGAATTAAAAACGAAGTATCCTGTTTTATTGCCGCCATTGCTGTATACCGTATCTAAAATAATGGGGTCATCCTGGTGGGTTGCAGCGGTAAGTGTAATATCAACGTCTGTTCCATCGGGCTTTTTAAAAGTGAAGCTTGCGGAAGAGCTGTTAAATACGGCTGTGGAAATACGCGATATAGTGGCATCATCAGTGTTAACGGTGGTATTATTGTTAACCGACATTATCTGCCAGCTCCTTTCTATACCCGCGGCGGCTGCAGGAGATGCCGGTTCTACATAAGAAACCCGCAGGTCGTTCTCCGACATAAAAAATATACCCAGTCCAAAATCACCGCTGATGCCCAAGCTTACATCATCCCATTCTGCTTTTTTTATGGCAAAGCTCCACCGGTCTACGGGATCAGCGAAACCGGGTTCTGCGCTATAGGGGCGGAGCGCTTTCATAATAGCGTCGGGATCGGCGTAAGACCTTGCGTTAAAATCAGAAGGAAGGTTTTGATGCCACAGGTAGAGATCCTTTGCATAGCTCCAGGCAGTATCTTTAACCCTGTTCTCCGTTGTATTACCTGCATCACCGTTATTATTTTCCTTCTTACAGCCAACAGTTGATAATACAACCGCTGAAAAAAAGAACAAAGCAATGTTTTTCAATTCCATATTTCTGTTATTGAAGTTTGAAACAGCGAATGTATAGCAGCACAGTACATACTGAAATTACGTATTTACTGAACACCCGGTTGCTCAAAACCCCGCACTTAACATTTGTTTTCCCAAAATTAACGTTGGTTAACCTTTAGAAATTAACGTTGCAGTTTACCCATCCCGCATCAAACTGCGCATTGTATTTTTTATAGAACTGTATAGCAGGTTCGTTCCAGTCTAATACCTGCCACATCATGCCGGTAAATTTTTTAGCACGGGCTTCTTCTACCAGGCGATCCAGCAATAATTTTCCAATTCCCCTGCCCCGCCAGGCTTTGGTAACAATAATATCTTCTAAGTACATGCGCTGGCCCTTCCAGGTAGAGTACCGAATATAATACAATGCAAAAGCTACAATTTCTTTTGCCCCGTTAGTGCCTGAAGGAACTTCAGCAACAAATGCCCACCATACAGGATTTTCCCCAAACCCGCTTTCAGCAAAATGCACAGGGTCAACCGTTACTTCGTGTGGCGCCTTTTCAAATTCCGCCAGCTCACGCACCAGCTCCATCAGCCTGGTACAATCTTCTCTTACGGCCGGCCTGATCGTTATGCTCATTCTGAATTGATTAGATTAATAGCTTGCCTGAGTTACCGCTCTCTTCACGTTTACTTCGTGAAATGATAAAGGTGAAACGACAAACCTTTCTCACTATTCACCTCTCCCCCTATTTCCGCTTCGCTTTAAAAGTACCGTTGGGCTGAATAAAATTTATGCCTGTCACTTTATCGTTCGCTACATCAAACCGCACACTAAACCCTTCCAGCGCTTTCAGCTTAAAAGTATCATTGCCCAGTGCAATGGTTTCATATTCGGGCTGACCGGGAACAAATACAAATAAGGTTTCTCCCTTCAGGTAAACCTTTGTTGTCATACCCCCCAGCTCATATTCACCCACATACTTTTGCAGCTCTTCTTTGCTCAACGCTTTGGGTTTGGGCTTATATACAAATTCTATTGGTTTCAGGGAAGGTTCCATGGTTATGCCCAGGCTTCCGATCTTACCATCGTCACCGGTCCTGAAATTTAACACGGTTCCGCCGGAAGAGGTATCCAATCCCTCTTCCTTATCAAAGCCTTTTACTTCAAATACATCGTAATGATAATGTCTCAGCCACATGGAGTCTTTATTGGTTCGGGCAAACAGCGAATCTTTTTTTGAATATATTTCAATATCGCCATAACCCGGGTTATTAAAGATGCCTTCATAACCCGTAAGCGTATGAGAAGGTTGAGTACCCGGAACACGGTTAGATGTTTTATTCTTTTCCGCTTCCTTTGCCTGCAGGGTCGCTTTGGCAACTGCCAGCTTAAGTTCGCTGCTCCAGTTTCTGTATGGCAACTTCAGCATCCGGTCTGCAATCAGGTTACGTGCGGCGGAAGGTATAGCAGAGGCATTTTGATTGGTAAGCACAATAATGCCGATACTGTCGGAAGGAAAGAAGCTGGTGCTTGCAGAAAACCCGTCAATATTACCTCCATGTTCTACGCGGTAATGTCCGCGATAGGAACTGAGAAACCATGCTAATCCGTAATTCGAAAAATAAATGTCCGGGCTTTCTTTTTCCGGTATCCCTCCACCCATAGCCATTTGAGCGCTGATGGCTTCTCTGATATAAGACCCGGGCAGCACTTCCTTACCATTAAATTGTCCGTTGTTTATCCATGTCATTACCCAGTTGGCCATTTCCGTAACGCTGCTGTTAATGCTGCCTGCGGGGCCCATGCCGTCTATATTAAAATAGCTGAGCTTTTTAATGCTGCTGTCCTTTTTCAGTCCATATCCTAAGGAAGCATCTTCATCTTTCTCCATATCATTTGTGCTCAGGTTGGAGCGGCTCATACCAAGGGGTGTAAATATTTTTTCTTTTATATTTTCTTCCCACGATTTACCGCTTATTTTTTCGGCGATCATACCCTGTGTAAGAAACATGAAGTTATTGTACTGCCATGCTTCCCTTATGCCCGTATTGGGCTCCTGGTATTGTATGCGCTGTAACAAACTGTCGCGTGAAGCGGCTGGAAACAGGTACCACGAATAATCATGACGGGGTAACCCCGTACGATGGCTCATCATATCCCTTACGGTGATCTTTTCATCCATGCCGGCATTAAAAAAATGCAGCGCCGGTAAATATCCTGTTGCCTTTTTATCAAGAGATAATTTTCCATCTTTCTCAAGCATACCCAGCAATGAAGCGGTAAAAGCCTTGGTACAGGAGCCTATGGCGAAAAGCGTATTGGGCGTTACCGGCTTTTTAGCGGCATAATCGCGGTAGCCAAATCCCCTGCTGTAGATCACTTTGTTCTTTTCTACAACAGCCACGGCAAAACCCGCAGCCTTCCAGTCTTTCAGCAGCTTTTCGAGCGCCGTATCTAATCCGGCAAGCCGTTTATCAGGCTGTATTTTGTTTTTTTGCGCAAAGGCAAATACGGAAAAAAGCAGCAGTAAAGAAAGCGATACCAGTTTTTTCATTGCAGGAGGTTTTGTAACAATAAATTACGACACTTAATAATAAATATAAAAGGAAATTATTTCAAAGCCTGATCCAGGTCGCTAAGGATATCCGCTATATTTTCCATGCCCACGCTCATGCGGATCAAACCATCGGTTATACCATACCGTTCCCTTTGTTCTTTGGGAACACTGTAATGCGTCATAGAGGCCGGATGCGATAACAGGGTATCGCAGGTGCCGAGCGACACCGTGCGGGTACACAACTGCAGCTTATTCATAAAATTGATACCGGCCTGCAACCCGCCTTTCAGCTCAAAGCTCATCATGGCGCCGGGATGACGCATTTGCTTTTTGGTTACCGCATAGTCGGGATGTGATGCCAGCCCGTTATAATTTACCGAAGCCACCGCTTTATGTGTATTCAGCAGCGCCGCCACTTTTTCGGCATTGCTGCAATGCCTTTCCATCCGCACTTCTAAGGTTTTCATACCGTTCACCAGTAAAAACGCGTCGAAAGGACTGCTGCTGCCCCCCAGCGCTTTATATATTTTGTATGCCCTGCCTTTCATAAAAGAAACATCCCGGCTCATGAATATGCCGCCAATGGCAGTGCCATGCCCGTTGAGGAATTTGGTGGTGGAATGAATCACAAAATCAACACCATACTTAAAAGGCTGCTGCAGGTAGGGCGTGGCAAAAGTATTATCGCAGGCAATGATCTTTCCGTATTGTTTGCCCAGCCTGGTTAATGCTTCAATATCTACACATTGAATGGTAGGATTGGCGGGCGTTTCAAGATATATCAATTTGATGGCAGGATGCTGTTTCAGCATATCTTCTGCAATATTAAGGTCGCGCAGATCGGCGATAACAGCGTCAACACCAAAAGCAGGCAATAAAGTATTCATTTGTTCCTGCGTTCCCCCGTAAAGCGAATAATGCGACAATACCTTATCTCCGGCTTTCAATGTGCTCATCATTAAAGTGCTGATGGCCGCCATCCCGGACGACTGCAGGTAGGCTTTTAAAACGATGGGAGCGCCATGTTCATCTGTAAGCCCGAAGGTTTCCATTGCAGCGATCTTTTCCTCCGCTTCACGAAAGGTAGGGTTTCCCCAGCGGGTGTAGATATACCCCGGCTCTTTGCCGCTGAAACGGCGCATACCCTGTTCCGCATCGTCGTATACGAAAGTAGAAGTAGCATATATAGGGGTAAGATGGGCGTAATTGGGATCCTGCTGATGACCTGCATGTATAGCCAGTGAACTAAAGCCGGTGTAGGGAAACGTTTTATCTGACATATGAATAAGAATTATGAATAAACGAGGTGCGGTAGCGGTGCATTTACCTTCGGTAAGAAAGTTCAAATTGCCGCCGATGGTCAAAATTACGTGAAAAGAAGAAGTAAACCATTGGGCAAAACAAAACCCACTGCGTGTATCAGTGGGTTTGTATCACCCGGAGACCGGGTTTAAAGATCATTTCAATAAAGTTATTATCAATTGCAGAAAAATTATTCTACAATGAAATCGCCTTTCATAAATCCGTAGTGACCGGGGAAACTACAGATAAAAGGATAGGTTCCTGCTTCAGGAGCAGTAAACTCAATGGTAACACTTTCGCCACCGCCAATAATTTTGGTGTGCGCAATTACACTGGCAGCTTCCGATTCAGGGAAATAATCATTGGCTTTTGCTTCCACGGCCTTAGCGGCAAACGCTGCTACGTCTGTACCTGCTTTTAAAATTACAACATTATGTCCCATCGCTTCTTTAGCTAATTTACCGGAATGATGCAGGGTAAGGGTAACTTTCTGACCAGCTTTTGCTCTGAGCTCCGCTTTATCAAATTTCATTACATCATCTCCTGTAATTTCAAGCGTTACGCCTTCCGCAGCAGGTGCTTCCGCTTTTTGTTCTTCTGCAGCAGGTTGATCAGTTGCTTTTGAGGATTCGTCTCCACCGCCACATGCTGCCAGGCTCACCACACCGGCAATAAGTGCATACTTAATAATTTTCATGATATTTAATTTTTTTGCAAAGGTACATTGCAAATCTTAACAAAAAACAAAATACCTGAAAAGAAAGTCAGAATTTTACCTCAATAATGAATGGCAAACCCTGCAGAAGATTCTTTACCGCAACAACGGAACAACGATGCAACCTAACGGATATTAAAGGCTTTTTCAACCGCCTGCATATCGCTCAGGTTTACATCCCTGCGCAATGCCAGCCTGGTGGCATCAATGAGAATGATTTTTGCCGAAACTGACTGCCCGGGCGGATCAACAGGGTTACCGGATAAAGCGCTTATGTCAATGCTGATATACCCGTTTCCATGAATGGCGCCATACGTAATACCATCAAATACCTGGGGCAGCGCTTCATAGTAAGAAGTACCCGAAAAAGAAAGATAAACCAATACCGCCCCGTCCTGGTAAATAGCATTATCCAGTTCGGGAACATCCAGCTCCGCGGAATAGCTTAAACCACTATTGGTAGTCGTCCAATCACCCGGCGCAATATCATATACGGCCGAAAAAGCCTGGTCTACCTGCTGCACCTGCGTAACTTCTTTTTTACAGGAAGAGAAAATAAGAAGCGGTAGCGCTGAAAGTAAAAAAAATCTTTTCATAAACGAGTTTTTTAAGTGAACGAACGAATACGGGGTATTGTTACCGTTGGAACTATGACAAATATTATTCCCCTTAGTTTAAACGATCCGTTAAATAAACCCCAACCCTACCAATAAAGATAATACAGCTTTTACGCTCCGCTTAAAAAAGGTAAATTACATGTGTTATGGATACCCATCATTTTAACCCGCTCAGGATAACTTCCGAAATAGGCACGCTGCGCAGCGTACTGGTGCATACGCCGGACAGCGGGCTGGGGAAAGTGGTTCCTTCCAAAGCGCAGGACTGGCTTTTTGAAGACATCGTGCACTTAGATACCATCCGGCGAAAGGAATATGATTATTATACCAAGCTGCTTTTGTATTTTCTTGATCCCGCGAAGATCAAAGGAAAATTAAAGCAGGCAGATGACCCCCAAAACAACAGGAGTTTTTATAAACCCGAACATCCGGATTTTTTTCGTTCGGAAAAAGTAGTGGAATTACAAAACCTGCTGGCGGATATCCTTAATGATACCGGTATAAAAGAAAAGCTAACGGCGTCGGTATGCGCAGTTGAAAATTGTTCTTACCTCCTGCAAAAAGAACTGGCGCAACTGCCGTCGGCTGCACTGGCTAAAGTATTCATCACCGGTAGCCTGCCCGGCAAAACCATGATATTTCCACCAATACCCAATTTTATTTTTACGAGAGATATCGGCATTGTGATCAAAGATCATATACTGCTGAACAAGCCCGCCAAAAAGGCCCGGATACGGGAAGCGCTGCTGGCAAAATACATCTTTTATAACCACCCGCTTTTTTCGGGCTACCGGCAAAACATCATTGAGCTGGCCGATACCCGCCGTCATTTTCTGATGCCACGCGATGGCGAAGACAAAAAGGTAACGCTTGAAGGTGGCGATGTAATGGTGGTAAGCCCTAACCACCTGCTGGTAGGCGTTAGCGAACGCACCAGCATGGAAGCCGCACACCAGGTGATCGGCATTTTATTTGATAAACAATTAGTAAATAAAATAAGCGTAATAAAAATTCCGCGGAAAAGAGATTACATGCATATTGATACGGTGTTTACCCAGGTAAAAAGAAATGTATGGGTATTGCTGGGCAACTTTTCAAAAGCAGCCATCCGCCGGGAAGCTGCTGATCCTGTGCAAAGGATCCTCGACGCGTCTAAAAAAGATGATCTGTTACGCATTATACAATTCCATAAAAACAATACCGGCAAACCGGTTTATATGGATAACCTTGAAGACCTGCTTACCGATATCAGCACCAACGACCTGAAATGTAAGGATAAAGTGCAGTTCATTTATTCGGGCAATAATGAATTTCCTTACGACAGCCGCGAGCAGTGGACGGATTCCTGTAACCTGCTGGCGCTTAAAGAGGGTGTTGTGCTGGGGTACGACCGCAACGATAAAACCACTGAAGCCTTCCGCCGGCACGGCTTTGCCGTAACAGAAGCGAAGGAAATGGTGGATGCTTTAGAAAACGGCACCATTATACCGGATAAGGTAAAAGACACTTTAATATTAATTCCTTCAGCAGAATTATCAAGGGCAAGAGGAGGATTTCACTGTATGAGCATGCCGCTGCTGAGGGATGAAATTGAGGAGTGAGGGGTGGGTGGAAGGTAGGGGGTTTGAGGTGTGAGGTATAGGGTATAAGGTGTGAGGTGGAAGGCATAGGTATAAGGTGTGAGGCATAAGTGTATTAATTAAGCATCAACAAAATGCAAACTACATCACAACTCTTAATGATAAGGCCGGTTAATTTTAGTTTTAACCCGGAAACTGCGGTGAATAATGCTTTCCAGGTTGCGGGTGAAGACGCGGATATACAGGAAAAAGTATTGAAGGAATTTGAAGATTTTGTACAGCTACTTACTACTAACGGCATGGATGTTACCGTTATCAATGATACGCCCCTGCCCTATACGCCCGATTCTATATTTCCCAATAACTGGATATCTTTCCATGAAGGAGGAGTAATGTGCCTTTACCCGATGTTTGCGCCTAACCGCAGGCAGGAGCGGAAGCCGGAGCTGATAGCAACACTAAAAAAGAAATTCAACGTTGCCAAAATCGTTGACCTTACGCAGCACGAAAAGCATAACCAATTTTTAGAAGGCACAGGCAGCATGGTGCTGGACCGGCGTTTTAAAATAGCGTATGCCTGTCTTTCCCCAAGAACAACTATTGAAGTGCTGGATGCATTTTGCCGTTCTCTGAAATTTATGCCGGTGGCGTTTAATGCATTTGATGATAAGGGGAGGCCCATTTACCATACCAATGTAATGATGTGCGTGGCCAAACAATATGTTGTTCTTTGCTTAGAAAGCATTGCGGATGCTAAAGAAAGAAAGAACGTAATTTCAGCTATTAAAATGTCCGGAAAAAAGGCAATTCCCATTACCATAACGCAAATGAAACATTTTGCGGGTAATATGCTGCAGGTAACCAACAGGAAGGGGAAAACATTTTTAGTGATGTCATCGCAGGCATACCAATCCTTATCTCCCGGGCAAATAAAGGAACTTGAAAAATACAATGCTATCTTGCATGCCCCGTTAAATAGCATTGAAACCCATGGCGGAGGAAGCGCCAGATGCATGATAGCCGAAGTTTTTATATAGAAATGCCGCAAACAGTCAATAAAACAATCCATTCTATTCAACAATATACCATGCGTTACGGAAAAAATATACTGATAACTACAGGTTTGATCGTATTGTTTCTTTTCTTTTATATCCGGCAGGTTAACCGGGAAAGAGTTTTGGGCATACAATTATTATTTAACCAGCCGCAAACGGGCGATATTTATAAGATCAGGTATACCAACAGCGCGGGCAGCAAAGCTGTTCGTTATTTTAAAATAGCCCGCATGCAGGACGGCACTGTTTTCTTTTACCGCGGCAGGCTCAGCGCATGGAATGTGAGCGATGTATTTTTAGATGATTTTGACAGGGACCGGGTAGAAAGCTTTTCAGGAAAGGAACTGCGGCAAATAAAAGACGGCACATTCAGCAACAACGAAATGAAGAATGCCCTGCTGGTTGAGATTGAAAGAAAAAACAACAGGATACCTGATAACAGCATTTAACAACCCGAATCCCCTGGCGCGACTATGTTATTAAACCACATAGGCACAACAGAAGCACAGGATCGCAACAGGAAATACAAAAATGCTGCTATACGCTTTCGCTACTTTGGATGATACGTGAGACAAGTACCAGGGCAATAAACCAGCCACTAATGCACGAATACTTAATATATTTTGGCACATTCATTCGTGAATTCGTGACTATTAAAACCCTGCAAGCTTTTGTTGTACTGAATAGATATGGCAGTTATTGAGCAGTCCCCTATATATTCAAGCAAATTACCTGCTGCCTGTATTTTATTTACCCATCGCTTTTGCAATAGCCGCGTCTACAATACCAACAGCCGTTTTAAGCTGCTGCCGCGTTATGGTTAACGGGGGCGAAAGCTGCAGCACATTGCCCTGGGAAACCTTAAAGCTCAGCCCGTTGGCCAAACATTCATATAAAATCATTTCCGCTTCTTCCATCGCCTTTTCTTTGGTTTGCCGGTTCTTTACCAGCTCTATGCCCCATAACAATCCTATACCCCGTACATCGCCTATTAAGGCATGCTTTTGCTTGAGCGCTTCTAATTCATCCTTCATAAACAAAGCATCGGCATTTACTTTGGCAAGTATCCCTTCCTTTTCAATGAACTCCAGCATGGCCGTAGCGGCCACGCTGCCCAGGGGGCTTTTTTCGTGTGTGTAATGACCAAGTGACACATCAGTGGCAATATTGTATGCATCACGGGTAACCATAGCCGCTAAAGGCATAATACCCGCTCCCAGCCCTTTTCCCAAACAAACAATATCCGGTTCTATATCGTAATGCTCAAAGGCGAACATGGTACCCGTTCGGCCAAAAGCAATGGGTATTTCATCCAAAATAAGCAATACACCATGGCGGGTGCATATTTCCCTTACTTTTTTCCAATAGGCTTTTGAAGGTATCTGCACATCGGTATTGCGTATGGTTTCCACTATAAAAGCGCCGATATCGCCTTCTTTTTCTATTACATATTCAAGATAATTGGCGTACACCAGGTCATTACCGTCGTCGCTAAAAACACCGCGGTAAGAAGTAGGCGGCGGTATTCTTTCCACGCCCGGCATGAGTGGCCCCATGCCCTTGCGGAATACCTGCTCACCGCCAGCGGAAATAGCGTCTAAAGAAGCGCCATGAAAAGAATCCCACAACGATACCACCTTATGTTTACCGGTAACGATGCGTGCTAATTTCAGCGCCATGCCAATGGCGGAAGTGCCGCCCGGCGCCAGCAGCACGCGGTTCAGATCGCCGGGAAAAAGGGAGGCCAGCTTTTTAGCCAGCTCAATAGCCGGAACATTGGTATAACGGCGGGGGCTAAACGGCAATATATCCATCTGTGCCTTTACCCTTTCCGTTACAAACGGATTGCGGTAACCTACCTGGTGCACATTATTGCCATGAAAGTCCATATAGGATTTGCCGGTAAGATCGGTAATATAAATCCCTTCGCAGGATCGCAGCACGTCTAAGCAGGGGGTTGACATAGCCTGGTGCAGGAAATATTGCGCGTCTTCGGCCAGGTAGTTTTGTGTTTCAGCATGCGCGATCACCTTATACCAGGCATTGCGGGAAGCAGACAAATTAATATCGCCTTCCGTACGGTTGTATGCATCTTTCATGCCGTAAAAATAGCTGTTTAGTAATTGTAAACAAACTGAATGTGGTGAATTGTTTAAACTACTGTTAAGTTAGCCATAATATGATGTATCAGGTTGTGAAAGGTTGCAGGTTGGAAGTTGCAGGTCACAGGCTTCAGATGTAGGGTTCAACTTTTCACCTCTCACTTCGTGAAACAATAAACTATTCACCATCCACTCTCACTTCTCTCCTCTCACCTCCCGGAAAGAACAATATCACATAGTACAATTAACTCAACACTACATTCTTTTTAAAGTGCGGGGTTTGTGATAACCGGCCGGGGAATGCCAGACGTCAGGGCCTGCTGCTCACAAAGGCTTGTAATAAAGATCCCCGGCATGATTTAAATGTTTAATTTCCGCAACAACGTTTATATTGTTTACTACTACCGCACGGACAGGGCGCATTTCTTGATGGCAATGAACTAAAGCTAAATGCCTTTTTTTTGTCCATCCCTAATTTTTTAATGTCATTAATATTTTCAGCTTCATCAGGCTCAATACCAACAACTACCTGCCACCCTTTTGCATTGCAGAGCGCCATAATTTCCATTGCCCTTTCTTCTGTTTGTACTTTAACAACGGCCGGCTTGTTCTTTGTGCCTAACTTACTCATATTGGTTTATTTAAATTCATTTTTTAAAATAAGATTGATTTGCTTCTCCAATTCATCCAAATCCTGCGTGGCAAAATAAATCCTTTCCATTTTTACCCCATGATATACGTGTATGATAAAGTTCCTGAATGAGCGTGGTATATGCCAGGGGTAAGCATATTTTGCTAAAATGATATCGTCAATATACCTGATCGCTTCCCCAATAATTAAAAACTGGTACTGTACAGCACTTTGAATTTTAATGTCATTTAAAAAAGCTGTTTCATTCATGCCTGCCACAAATTCTTTAATCAGTTTTATGGCTTCCAGTATGTACTCAACTCTTTCTGCTGGTGTTGGCTTATCCATAAATCTTAATCAGGTCAGTGGTTGCAGTCTGTAAAGCAAAGTCCTTTAAATATCCTTTTTCTACCACATCTACTTTTTTATTAATCTCGTTTTCAAGCAAAAAAGAAATATCAAGTATGTCAAACATGGAATATTTTTTTTTGTTGTTCAATTCTATCATAATGTCTATATCGCTGTTTAACTTTTCTTCTCCCCGTGCATAGGAACCAAACAGCCACGCACGGGTTACCCGCCCATCCTTTTTTAAAACAGATCTTATTGCGCCAATAATACTGTTTTTGCTTACTTTAGGTTTTGTTATATAATTTACTTTTTCTTCTGCAACCTGTAAAGCCTTCAAGGCCATGTCTTCGTCCTCCACTTCATACACCAATTTGTCACTAAGCCAGGCAACCAGCAAATCATTTTCTTTAATCTTAAAATACTCAGCCAGTTTCACTACCTGTTCCCTTGTTAGCCTGCGTTGTCCTCTTTCAATTCTGCTCAGTACGGCCTGGTCAATGCCAAGGGAAGCAGCAACTGTTCGCAAGGGAAGCTTTTCATCCTTTCTAAATTTCCGTATTGTGCCGCCTAAGCTGTTCATTTAGAACGATTGTATTTTGACATGATTTGTCAAAATTAAAAAATTTCGACCCGTAGAGCAAAGATTTCCTGGTCGGGGCTGCATATTTTGCCTCAACGGGGTTTGTACACCCTTGCCGTTGTACACGAAGTAACACCGGCAAATGCTAAGCGCCAGGGTATGCTGCCCACAATAGCTTTTAATGAAGTTTTCCTTTGTGACCTTGTGCCTTTGTGGCAAAATCACCAAAACCCTATTTACTGTATTTTGGTACATTCATTTCTTGTATTCGTGTCATATTAAAACCTTGAGGGCTTTTGTTGTACAGAGAATTACAATACCTGTCCGATTTTTTTTAGGCACTGTAATTTGTTTTTGGGAAATTTGCACACCCGGGCATGGCTTTTAAGAATCATTATAGAACCTTAGGTGTTTCTCCCAATACGGGCCTGGATGCTATTAAAAAAGAATTCAGAAAGCTTGCATTGCAGTATCATCCCGATATGAATGCAGGCAATGAGTTTGCCACACTGCGGTTCCGGGAACTGCAGGAAGCGTACGAAACGTTATCGCATCCTTCCAAAAGAGCAAAGTATCATTATGAATGGAAATTACATTTTCCGCACACCGATATCAATATTGCCTGGGAGCATACGCCTTTAACCATTTTAAACGAAAGCATCCAGCTCAACAAGCAGATTGCAGCTATGGATATATTCAGAATGAATAAGGAAGCCATATTCCTCCGGGTAAAAAAAATACTTTCTGAATCCAATATCAGCATGCTCCTGGATCATAAAGACGAAATCTTAAACCAAAAGCTGACCACTCAGTTGTTGTCCGCTTCTTCGGCATTATCTTTTAAACATATTGGTACAGTTGCCGCTTCCTTAAAAATGATAGCCGGCACAGATGATACCAGTATAAAAAGGATAACGGATTTTGTAAAAACAGCCAGGCGGCAACATTACTGGGAAAAGTATTATCCGCTTATTGTGCTGCTCATCACAATGGTGATATGCATTCTTATATACAGCGTGAGCCAATAGCACGGGTTTTACTGTTGTGCCAGCAAATCTTCAATGATCGCTATATATTCTTTTTTCTGCTTTTCATAATCAGCCCCTGTTCCGGGACCGTTAAACCCTGCATGTATTTTTTGAATCTCCCCTTTCCTGTCTACAAAAATAGTGGTAGGAAAAGCGGGTATGCTTTCTAACTGTGGCAATGTCTTTTCGGCACGTTGCGGATCGCTTACAGCAACAGGAGTAATAAGTACCGGGTATTCCACCTCCAACCGTTTCACAAAATTTCGTACGCTTTGCTGCGAACGGGTAAAATCGGCTGTTCTTTCGTAAGCCAGCCCCAGTATCTCTACCCCCCTTGATTTATACTTCTCATATATTTCATTCATAAAAACAGTTTCATCCATACAGTTGGGGCACCACGATCCCAAAATCTGTACGATCACTACCTTATCTTTAAACCTTTGCTCATTAACAGACACCGGCTTTCCATCCACATCATTAAAAGTGAAGTTTAATTTGGGAGATGCACCGGGCCTGAGCCGCGTTGCGGAAAGGTTGTCCGGCAACCGGGCTGCCGCATCTTTTTGCGCTTCCCAAATCCTGGGCACAGCACCCACGCTGGAAAAATATTTACCCCCGCTGATCGTTTGTGCATCATCAATCTTCGCCGTAAAATAAAGTGCATACCCACCATCGAAGCCGGAAAGCTTAAGCGAGTCGCCATCTACCACACCTTCAAGATAACGGTAATCGCCCGATGGGGTAAGAAATGAACCTGTTAATACCGTTCCCTTCTGGTTAAAAACGCCTACTGCTTTTACCACGCGTTCATTACCCGGATCAGAAAAAGCAGTTGCCCAGCGCCCTGTAATATCCGCAGCCGGTTTTTTACTGGCTGTTTTAAACCGGTAACCCTTTTTGCCTTCATTTACCGCAACAAAAGGCATTACCGTGTTGCGGTCTGCCAGCCGTTTTATCCAAACCCCTTTGATCTGGTTATCATTAATAAAAACAGCTCTGAATTGTGAATCAAAAAAGGGAAGCTTAATAAACACAGAATCCTTTACTATAGTTATATCGTTAACGGCTAACCGTTCTGCAGCATTGCGGATATACAGCATTTGCTTACCCGCATTTCCGGTTACCTCAAAATTGAATACAATATTATTGCCGTCTGCCCTTTCCAGTTCACCGCGCCATTGCCCGGCGGAAAGCTTATTTTTTTGTTGCGCCACAGCATATAAACCGCTTATTAACAGGGTTAGCGCCAATATTGTTTGTTTCATAAAGTTGGTTGTATAAAACACAAAAATACAAAACTTTAAGAGGCTTTCAGTTGCAGGGGGCAGGGTACAAGTTTGTTGTTAGTATATGAGCAATGAAACCAGAGGCTCATACCCGACTGACTGCCCATCGCCGGAAGCTGATAGCCAAATCACTACTTATGCTGCAGACTAAGCAGCATATCGGCGGTTATGCCCGGCAGGTCATATTCGTGCTTCCAGCCCCAATCCCTGCGGGCAACACTATCGTCAATGCTTTGCGGCCAGCTATCGGCAATGGCCTGCCTGTAATCCGGTTTATAGGTAATAGCAAAACCGGGTATATGTTTTTTTATTTCCGCCGCAATTTCAGCAGGCGAAAAGCTTATGGCAGCAAGATTGTAGGAGGTACGGATGGAAATTTTATCGGCAGGGGATTCCATTAATTCAATAGTGGCCCTGATGGCATCAGGCATATACATCATGGGAAGATAGGTGCCGGCAGATAAAAAGCTGGTATACCTTTTTTCTTCCAGCGCTTCATTAAAAATTTCCACGGCGTAATCGGTAGTGCCACCGCCCGGTGAAGATTTGTAGCTGATCAGTCCCGGGTAACGCAGGCTTCTTACGTCTACGCCAAAACGCCGGTTGTAATAATTACACCAGAACTCTCCCGCGTATTTGCTTATACCGTATACCGTGATAGGTTCTATTATGGTTTGCTGCGGACAGTTTTGCCGTGGGGAAGTAGGCCCGAATACGGCGATGCTGCTTGGCCAATATACCTTTTGCAGTTGCTCTTCCCGTGCAATATCCAGTACGTTCAGCAGGCTTTGCGTATTCAAATGCCAGGCCAGTCCCGGGTTTTTTTCGCCGGTTGCCGACAGGATGGCGGCCAGCAAATAGATCTGGGTAATATTTTGCCTGATCACCTGCACGTGCAGCATTTCTTTATTCATTACATCAAGTGAAACATAAGGCCCGGTGCCCTTCAGCAAATCATTCTCTTCTCTCAGGTCGGATGCAACTACCTGCGCATTGCCATATATCCTGCGCAAGGCCAGCGTTAGCTCCACACCTATCTGTCCCGATGCGCCTATAACCAGTATTTTTTCTTTCATCATTGTACTAACATTTAAGTATGTGCAAAGGAAATGTTGGTAGTAAGTGTAACCTGCAACTTAACTATAAACCATAAACTTCCAAACCATAAACTATCAACTCAACGTTTTCAAACTACAAAAATAAAATTGGTACATAAGAAAGAAAATTTTACTTTAACAGGAAAATCTATCGCTATGTATCAATTGCACAAAAAGAAACTTTTAGCGGGCATATCTTTGATTTGTATCCTTCTGGTAGGTGTTGCCGCTACAACCGTTCAGGATAAAAAGCCCAAACCCAACCTGAAAGTGCTTCCCAAAGACATCAGCCATGAAGAACTGGAGAAGATCATGAAAGGGTTTAATGTTTCATTAGGCGTTAAATGCAACCATTGCCACGCGCCCTCTAAAACGGATGCAAAGAAGCTCGACTTTTCCAGCGACGATAAACCCGAAAAAAATGTTGCACGCGATATGATGCGCATGACCGCAAAGATCAATAAAAAATACTTCGATTACGGGGGAGATGGACATGCAGCGGCATTGACCTGCATCACCTGCCATAACGGTAAAGCACATCCAGAAAGTAAAATAACCCTGCCTCCGCCACCGCCCGAACGTTAAATTAATCATTACAGATATTCACGGCAGCCTCAATAATGAGGCTGTCTCAAAAGGGACAGGCATAGAAGATACGCCACTGATACTCAAAATCCCGATCTTCCCGTTTTATTTTCTTCGTGGCTTAGTGACTTTGCGGCAAAAAGCTACTTTTGAGACGGCTCCGTTATTGCATGATCTTCCATACCATTTCCTTCATCAGCGAAGCGTCTTCTGTGCCCGCATCATGTACGCCAACGCTCCTGAGATTGTACTCATGCAGCAATAACAACGCCTGCTCAATGCCTGCATAACCATAATTTTTTGCCGTAAGCATGTAATCCTTAATAAAATAAGTGTTGATGCCGGTAGCCGCAGCTGCCGTTTTTTCATCCTGCGACGGCACGCCAAACAACAGGTATACCTTACTGAAAAAACCGTACAGGGCAGGCAATATCATTTGTATGGGAGCAGCTTTGGGATTGGATCCAAAATACTGAATGATCCGGATGGCTTTTGCCGCGTCTTTCCGTTGCAGTGCCTCCTGTAATTCAAAAACATTATACTCTTTACTTACCCCTACATACTGTTCAATATCTTCCTCGGTAATGGATTTACGGCTCCCCAGGTTGAGCAGTAATTTATCAACCTCATTATTAATGCGGCTCATATCGTTACCAATATGTTCCACCAGCAGCATTACTGCCTTACGTGAAATAGTAAATCCTTTTTTCTGTACCTGTTCATTGACCCATTCCGGCAATTGGTTTTCGTAGAGCTTTTTAGTGCTCAGCACTACCGCGTGCTGCTTTAACAGCCTCGACAGCTTACTTCGGCCATCCAGCTTCTTTTCTTTATGCGCTACCACCAGCACGGTAGATGATAATGGATGCTCAATATATCCTTCTAACTTATCAATATCCCGCATCTGCTGGGCTTCTTTTAATATCACCACCTGCTTATCCGAAAACATGGGGTATCGCCGGCAGGCGTTGATCAGGTCGGCCCAGTTGGCATCCCTGCCGTAAAATACAGAAAGATTAAATCCCGCTTCGGCTTCCGACAGTATATGATGTTCCGCATATTCAACCAACTGATCAATATAAAAGCTCTCTTCTCCTTCTAACCAGTATACCGGTCCAAATTTTTTTTGTTTCCAGTCTGTAATAATTTTTTCAACACTCATGGTGGTAAGTTAATAAGCTGCCGCACTAACCGGAAGCCCATACGGATGTTTATTCTACGATCATAATATTTTCTTTCTCCAGGTAAGGCAGATGTTTAAACCGCAATATAATATTGGCAACGGTTACCACATCTTTCTGGCAATAAGTTACAATACGCGGCAGGTTCTTTTCTTCATAATATACATCTTTTACCATACTGCCGTCAATATCATCCTTGGGCGTGTCGATACCCAAAACAGCGGCAAGTAACTTAAGGGATACATAATTTTTGTAATCGCCAAATTTCCATAGTTCCATGGTATCGGCCATGTTGGTTTCCCACGGCTTTTTACCACTCAACTGCAGGTATTCGGGCAGGGGTATGTTCAGTATCAGCATCCGCCGGCAGATATAAGGAATGTCAAATTCTTTGAGATTATGCCCTGCAATGGCAAAATTGCCTCTTTTATCGCGAAAGGTGTTCAGCAGATCTACAAAATTGCGTAGTATCTCCGCTTCATCATCTCCGCTAAAAGACTTCAGCTTAAAACATAAATTACCATTTGCATCGTTATAAAAAAATCCCGTGGAAATGCAAATTATTTTACCAAATTCAGCCAGAATACCCGCCTTTTGAAGGTAAGATTCACCGGGCAAAATATTTTCTGGCATGGTTTTGGAAATCTTGTCCTGCCAGAGCTCCTTCCATTTTTCCGGTAACAGTTGAAAATCAGGAGCTCCGGGAACCGTTTCTATATCAATAACCAGTAAATTTGTTAAGTTTATCTGATGTATCATATCTCTAAATTTGTTTAAAATCAAAAAAAATAAACCATTATGAGCGCGTCAAACTATCCCTCAGCTTCAAGCCAGTCTCAACCACCTAAAAAAGATAACCGCGGTATAATATACGGCGTATTAATTGCCGCTTTATTAGGAACCTGGGGCTACATTATTTATGATAAAAGTAAAACCAAGGAAGTAATTCAACAAAAGGATGTTCAATATGCTTCTTTAGACTCGGTAAGAAACCAGCTTTTAACGGATTACCAGGCTGCCGAGATTCGCTTGGATAAGATGACTTCCGAAAATACAAAGCTCGACAGCCTGGTTAAAACACGTGATAAGGATGTAACCAGTATGCGAAGCAGGATCAAAACATTGATCAACAAACAAAACGCAAGTGCTGCCGACCTGGCTGAAGCGCGTAAGCTGATCAACCAGCTGAACGGTAAAATTGAAGAATACGTATTAGAGATTGAGCGGCTGCAGGGTGAAAACCAGCAGCTAACAGCCGACAAACAACAACTGACTACTGAAAAACAGCAGTTAACGGATACACTGAATACCGCGTTAACTGAAAATAAAGACCTGAGCGGCAAAGTTGATGTGGGCTCTACATTAAACGCTGCTAATTTCCATCTCGCCGCTATTAACGAAAAGAAAAGCGGTAAAGAATCTGAAACCTCTAAAGCTAAAAAAGCCGATAAGTTCAGGGTTTCCTTTGATGTAGAAAACCGCCTGGCGCTTACAGGGACTAAAGATCTTTATATTATTGTTTCCAACCCCGAAGGACAGGTGGTTAAGGAAGACGGGCTGGGATCGGGCTCTGTTACAACAAGGGAAGACGGTGACAAAGAATTTACCAATAAAGTATCTATTGATTACGAACAGGGCAAACGTAAGAACGTAAGCTTTGATCTGAAGCAAGCCGACAAATACAAGCCGGGAACCTATAAGGTAGAAGTATACCAGAATGGTTTCAAAATTGGCGAAGGCGCCGTTACACTTAAAAAAGGTGGTATTTTCGGATAATAATCTTAGTAAACGAAATAAAAAAACCGGGAGCAGCCATGCTTCCGGTTTTTCGTTTAAAACAGGGCCCTTAATGAAGCCCGCCCGATATGCACGGTGTTTGAAGTGCCGGCCTTTCTACCCTCATACTGGAAGTTAAGCTCGAGATAGGAAGTAAGCCGTTTGGTAAAATCAACGGTCCATAAAAAATTTTTACCGGGCAACAACGCATCCAGCATAATATAGGAAACACTGGTATTGGGTATATTGGCGTTTCCGGGATCGGTGTATTTAATCTGGCTATAGGTAAATTTGGCTGTAACGGAACTGTTAGACAGTACATTGTACTTTACTTCGCTGGTTAAAGAGTTGATCGTTGCCGCCTGTGTTGAGTCCGTATTGCGCTTGTCGTCGTACCGGTATCCCATAGCTATCCGGAAATTAGTGCCTCGTATAAAAGACAGGCGTGGTTCTATCCCCTGCGATTCAATATGGTAATTCCTGTTATCGAAATTTGGCGTTACCAGCTTGTTTTGCGCTTTCTTACCAAACAGTTCCAGCAAAAAAGACCGGGTGATATTCCACCGCCCTTTTATATTCCAGTCGTTCCCCTGACGGCTTTCATAGCCATAGGTAAGAAAGGCCTTATTGCTGTTGCGGATATTATTAACATCCATGCCCCATACACTGCTGAAACGGTTAAACGAAAAAGAATTACTGAATACCTGGTTCAGCACAATTAAAGAAGTATCGGACAATGGCACTGCAAAAGGATTGAATTGCAGCCTGCCCGAGTTTTCTTTTTTATATATCTGCAATGAGCTCTGAAAATAGAACCGTGCTATAAATTTCTGAAACCTGTTTGCTTTGGCCGCATCAATCACCGAACGCGGGTTAACAACAATGCTATAATTAAACTGCAGGTAGTTGGCCTTAATGAAGTCATTGGTTGGCGTAAATATGCGGATGTATTTTGCCTGGTCGCGAAACTGTGATAATTCAAATTCATTTAGTTCCGGAATGCCATTGCTGTTATAATCATTCCATGTGTATTCACCCTGCCCGGGGGGTACTTCCACATAGGTAAAGTCTCTTTTCTGTTCCTGCCCTGTTCCTATCTCGTATAATGTGCTACCATTGATCAGCCCTTTAAACTCATTGATAAAATATTCTGCCCTGCCCAGCACCGTTTCTTCCGGTTTCTGCGAAGTAACCTTGCTGTCAATTACATCTAATTTCCTGTAGGTAAGGTTTACCTTTAACTGGTGCTTTTCATTTTTGAGCAGTTCGGTATACGCATTAATATTGCTGCTTCTGTCGGATGATACCAGTTTCGCCTGGTAGGGGTACCTGTCGCTCCGGGTATAATAAGTTACCCCGCATTTATTAGGCTTATCTACAGGAGATTTAAGATAGGCCTGCCATATTTCATAAGAAAAGCTATTCGTATGTAAGGAATCAAACTGTTTGTAGCGCACATCATTCCTCTCCGCCGTATACCCACCTCCAACCCGGTAGTTGCCCATTTTTGGAAAATCTCTTGCCACATCAAAAACGGGTTTTACATAATAGCCTTTTTGTTCCGGCTGGTTAAAGTAAGTAACATCTAACTGGTTATTAAAATGCCAGTTACCATAATCAGCCCGGTGCAGGATGTTGTTCCGCACACCGTTATATCCATCACCCCTGTTGTAATTTTCAAACTGATAGCGCAGCGCGTTCCCTTTTTTACTGTTAAGCTCAATGCCGGCATGAAAAAGATTTTCGGTTGCAGCCGCCACATTATTCAAAGGCAAGCCCCATCCCCGGTAAAACTCCACGCTCCGCAATCGCTCAACAGGTTTGAACCTGTCCTGCACCCATTCATAACTTAACCGGCTGAGCAACGTCAGCCCTTTTGCACTTTTCTTCAACGGTCTGTTGTCGTTTACCACCAGTTTAGCGGCAAAGCCTTTGTCGTCGCTTTTATCTTTCGATGAAAAGCTGTTGATATTATAGCTGCTCACTGCCATTTCCGTACTCACCTGCGTATGTGCAGAGATCATATAATCTGCGCCAATGCTTAACAGTTGCTGCTTTTTGGGCGCCACCAGCAAGAGTACAGGCTCATACCTGCCCTGCCTGTTGTTATTGGCATCGGGCGCCACCCATTTAAACAGCTTTCCATTGGCGGCACTGGTTTCATCCGGCACGTAATCACCCATTCCCTGCCCTACTTCCGTAAATGCCAGGTTATAAAGAGCATCATCCGGTGTAACGGAATATACATACACAGAATCATGTATCGTGCTATTAAAAACGGTATCAATCTTTTTATACAATATTTTATTCACCGAAAAGGTATCCAATACCTGCGAAGGATACAACGCCTGGTGCACACTGTCACCGATATCGGCCAAAAACTGTTTCTGCCGCGGGTCGAGTGTTTGATTGATGGGAGAGTTTTTAGCATCGCCGTTGGAATAGGCCGCCACTCTTACCTTTAATTTTTCGCCTATCGCGGCTTCATCAAAAACATACAATTGGGAATTGAGGTAATTCCGGTCGGCATAGCCAAACTCTACCTGTATACGCTTATCCTTGGTGATCATTTGCTTAGGGGTAAACGTTAGCTCTGCGGTATTGTAATTGATCACATAATCCTGGTCTTCTCCCCGCTGCATCAGTTCCCCGTCTATATATACCCGCTCCGTGCCGGCCAGCACAATAAAGAACAACTCATTATTGGGTCCCTGCAAACGATAGGGTCCCTGGTTGCCTTCCATACCATTAAAAATATTACGGGTGTACTTGCCTTTTGCAATGGCGCCGCTTAGCAACAGGCGATTGGTTACCGAAGAGCTGATCCTGCTCTCCCGCTCAAAAGCCGCGCCCTGCAAACGGGAGTAATAGTTGAGAAAATAGCTTTGCTGCTGCCGGATATCTATATCGCCGATATCAAAATGCCAGCCTCCTTTTTTAAACTGGATAAAGACCCTGTCAAACTCATTCAGATTTTGGGTATTACCATCCGGCTGAATAGGAATATTACTGTCGGTTATGGCAGCGGCAATCTGTATGCTGTCTGCAAGGTATCCGTTCATTTGCAGGTTAAGCGTAGAGTTAAGCACCACATCCTGCTGGTTACCGAAAGAGAGCCCTCTGCCAAAGCTTCCGTTATAGGTTACGTTACCAAAATCAAAGATGGAATTTTGAAGGGCGCCGGCATCCTGTATGGTTGCCGGCGATGCCAGGAAGTTATTGCTGATACTATCGAACCGCATACGCCGGTATACGGTATTTAATTTACCCGGAAATACCCTGTAAGAAAGCGATACACTATCGGCTACCGGCTTTTTCTTCCACAGAAGCCATGCATTAAAAATATCCAGGATATAATCACTGCTATCCACACCCGAAACAGAGAAGGTTCCCGGAACAATGCTTAATGTATCTAAATAAAGCGTATCTGACGTAAGCGGCAGCACTTTTTTACGCAGGTTCGACAGCGAAGGATTTTGTTGGGCAATTCCCAATTGTATACCCAGTAAGCACAACAATATCAATAGCAGCCGGTTTTTCAATCCTTCCGTTTTTGTAACAATGCCTAAAGTTAGAAATTATTGTATATCAGGGAGAAAAAGAAGAAAATACATGGGAATGCAAAAGCACCAAATAGCAAATCACAAGAACCAAATAAATTTCAAATATTAAATCCGAAGCTTAAAACTCGAAATTCGAAGGGAAATGCCAACCGTAAACCACAAACAATAAACTGCAAATTAAAAATTCAGAAGCCGGAAATCCGAAGAGAATACAAAAGCAACAAATAGCAAATAACAAGAACCAAATAAATTTCAAATATTAAATCCGAAGCTTAAAACTCGAAATTCGAAGGGAAATGCCAACCGTAAACCACAAACAATAAACTGCAAATTAAAAATTCAGAAGCCGGAAATCCGAAGAGAATACAAAAGCAACAAATAGCAAATAACAAGAACCAAATAAATTTCAAATATTAAATCCGAAGCTTAAAACTCGAAATTCGAAGGGAAATGCCAACCGTAAACCACAAACAATAAACTGCAAATTAAAAATTCAGAAGCCGGAAATCCGAAGAGAATACAAAAGCAACAAATAGCAAATAACAAGAACCAAATAAATTTCAAATATTAAATCCGAAGCTTAAAACTCGAAATTCGAAGGGAAATGCCAACCGTAAACCACAAACAATAAACTGCAAATTAAAAATTCAGAAGCCGGAAATCCGAAGAGAATACAAAAGCAACAAATAGCAAATAACAAGAACCAAATAAATTTCAAATATTAAATCCGAAGCTTAAAGCTCGAAATTCGAAGGGAAATGCCAACCGTAAATCACAAACAATAAACTGTAAACTAAAAAACCCGAAGCAATTCACTACTCACTATTCCACACTCCCACATTTTCAAATTTTCAAATTCCCACATTATAACTACCTTTTGAAACATTATCAACAAGTAACAGATGGAAAATACAAAAGATCTCCGCCTTGCGGTTTTAATAGACGCCGATAATATTCCTTACCGGCTCATTAGTGGCATACTGGAAGAAGTTGCCAAGTATGGCTCACCCACCTTTAAACGCATTTATGCCGACTGGACCAAGCCGCATGTGGCGGGATGGAAAACGGTTTTATTAGATCATGCCATCACCCCGGTGCAGCAATACAGCTATACTACGGGTAAAAATTCGTCAGACTCGGCAATGATCATAGATGCGATGGATATTTTATATACAGGCAGGGTAGACGGCTTTTGCATTGTAAGCAGCGACAGCGATTTTACCCGGCTGGCAACGCGCCTGCGGGAAGCCGGCATGAAAGTGTTTGGGATGGGCGAACAAAAAACGCCCGGCGCCTTTAGAGCGGCATGCGATAAGTTTATTTACATAGAAATACTGATGCAGGAAGAAACCCTGCCAAAGCCTGCCCGGCAGAAAGAAACAGCTAAAAAAGAAAAGATACTGAATAAAGCCGATAAACACTTCGTGAACCTGCTCACCGGCAGCATTAATGATCTTGCAGATGAAAACGGGTGGGCCTTCCTCGGAGATCTGGGAAACCTGCTGCTCAAAAAACGTCCCGATTTTGACCCGCGCAATTACGGTTATGCTAAGCTGTTACCACTCATTAAAAGCTTACCCGGCTTTGAAATTGACGAGCGCGACACGGGAAGAAAGCATGTAAAGCTGGTGTATATCAGGGCGAAGTAAAATTATAGTTACCGCTGTACGCAGTCTCCGGACTGCGTACCTGATATGTTCTTCCGGGACTCCGTCCCGAAAAGTATTTCTATGCCTCTTTACATCTCCCGTAAGGCATCATATAATATTTCCACGGGGTGCAGGGCTTTTCTTGAAGCGCCGTCTTTGATCTGGTGACGGCAACTGGTACCCGGCGCCGCAATAATTACATCATCCGCCTGTTGGCGAACGGTGGGCAATAATACCAGCTCGCCAATTTGCATAGAAAGATCATAATGCTCTTTCTCGTATCCGAAGGAACCCGCCATGCCACAGCATCCCGAAGGAATAATTTGTACGGAATAATTTTGCGGAAGTGATAATATTTTTACAGATGGTGTAACGGAAGACAATGCTTTTTGATGGCAATGACCGTGCAAAATAACTTTCCTTTGCACTGTTGTAAACATTTTGCCGGTAATGTTACCTGCATCCGCTTCGCGGCTTAAAAACTCTTCTATAGTAAAAACATTTGCCGACAAACGCTTTGTTTCTTCCAGCATAGCGTCATCTGCAAGGTCAATATACTCATCCCTGAAAGTAAGTATGGCCGAAGGCTCAATGCCGATCAGCGGGGTTTGTTCATTGATTAACGGCGATAAAAGCCTTACATTTTTTTCCGCTATCGTTTTCGCTTTTCGCAACAATCCTTTGGAAAGCCACGACCGCCCGCTTTCTGTATGTTCCGGTATAACCACTTCATATCCTAATTTTTCCAGCAGCAGCACCGCTTTAATACCGGTTTCCGTATCGTTATAATTGGTAAACTCATCACAAAACAGGTACACTTTCTTAGTATAATGCTTTGCAACCTGCTGCCTGTGCTTTTTATACCAGCGCTTTAATGTTGTTTTGTACATTGTGGGCATCGAGCGTTTGGGAGCAAATCCCGCCACGCGTTTTACTAATCCGGCGGTTAGCTTACCGGTCATTACCAGGTTATATAAACCCGGTAGCATAGCTCCGGCTTTTGACAATGCGGTAAAGTTCCCGATCATCCGGCTCCGTAAGGGCACACCGTTAGCATCGAAGTACTGCTGTAAAAATTCTGCCTTTAGTTTGGCAACATCTACGTTGGATGGGCATTCTGACTTGCAGCCTTTGCAGCTCAGGCATAAATCCATCACTTCATAAATTTCTTTATGATCAAAGCGATTTATTTTATCTGAATGCGTAAGGAATTCTCTTAAAATATTCGCCCTTGCCCTTGTAGTGTCTTTTTCGTTTTTTGTTGCCATGTATGAAGGGCACATCGTTCCTCCCGACAAATGGGTTTTGCGGCAATCGCCCGATCCGTTGCATTGTTCTGCATGCTGTAGTACATCCTGGCTGGGATAACGGAAAATAGTTTTAAAAGCAGGCATTTGCCGGCCGGGCTCATAACGCAGCATGGTATTCATGGCCGGCGTATCTACAATTTTATTGGGATTGAAAATGTTATTGGGATCCCATACCTTTTTTATTTCTTTGAGCAACTGGTAGTTCTTTTCGCCGATCATTTGCCGGATGAATTCCCCTCTCAGCCTGCCATCGCCATGCTCACCGCTTAATGAGCCTTTGTATTTTTTTACCAGTGTAGCTATTTCTTCTGCAATGGTCCGGAAAAGCCTATTCCCTTCTTTTGTTTTTAAATTGATAATGGGCCGCAAATGTATTTCGCCGCTGCCTGCATGCGCATAATGCACGGAATATAAATTATACTTCTTAAGGATTTCATTAAACTCGCGGATATATGCCGGCAGATCATTTACATCAACCGCCGTATCTTCAATTACCGGCACGGCTTTATCATCACCCGGCAGGTTACTTAGCAGGCCCAGTCCGGCTTTCCGCAGCGTCCATATTTTTTTGGTATCTTCTCCAAACAATAAAGGAAAGTAATAGCCCAGCCCTGCCGCCCTCATTTCCGCTTCTGCCTGCTGCGCCACGGCAATAATTTCTTCCCTGCTATCGCGCGTAAATTCTATAACCAGTATAGCGCCCGGGTCGCCCTGCACAAAAAACCGGTTCCTGCGTTGCTCAATATTATCTTTTGTGCATTCTAAAATATAGTGATCTATCAATTCACTGGCAGAAGGCTTGTATTTCAGCCCGATAAGATTTGCCCTCAGCGATTCATCTATCGTATTAAAATGCACGCATAACAAGCCGGATTCCTTTGGCAACGGAACCACATTTAGTTTTATTTCCGTAATAAAAGCCAGTGTGCCTTCCGAGCCTGCAATGAGCCTGCAAAAATTAAAATCATCTTCCCCTGCGGTAAAGGGCGCGGTATCGAGCAACATGTCCACGGCATAACCCGTGTTTCTTCTTTCCACCGTTTTTTTAGGAAATTCTTTCCGTATCTCTTCCTGCGTATCGTAATTGCTCAGCAAACTGCGTATGCGCTGGTAAATTTTCCCTTCCAAACCCGGTGCTTCACATTTGGCATGAAAAGCTTCTATATCCATCGCTTTAAATACCGCTTCCGATCCATCGCTCAGCAATGCTTTTATTTCCAGCAAATGCTCCCGGGTGCTGCGATACACTATAGAATTAGACCCGCAGGAATTATTACCCACCATGCCGCCGATCATTGCCCTGTTGGCGGTAGATGTTTCAGGACCGAAGAATAAGCCATGGGGCTTAAGAAAAAGATTCAGCTCATCGCGTATAACGCCGGGCTGTACCCGAACCCAATGCTCTGCCGTGTTTAATTCAAGGATCTTTGTGAAGTATTTTGATACGTCTACCACGATGCCCTTCCCTACTACTTGTCCTGCAAGGGAGGTGCCCGCCGTTCGGGGGATCAGCGAAGTTTTTTGCGCATTGGCAAAAGCGATGAGCTTTTTTATATCCGCTACTGAGCGGGGTATGGCAACAGCCAAAGGCATTTCACGGTAAGCCGAAGCGTCCGTTGCATATAAGGTTCTTATTGTTGTATCGTCGTATAATTCGCCTTCCAGGGTTGGGGAAAGCTGCGCTAATTGTGTTGTCATCATTGCTTAAAATGTGAAAAGCACCACAGTTTGAGGGTGTTTACTTTTTGGCAGATATTTTTTTGATATCCGGAAGCGAATTTAGCTTTTTATTTTAAAGAATACAGATCCTGAAGCTGTGCTATCTTTCTTCAAATATGATAAATTCCTGTATACATTAACATCATTTAACGTAGTATATGCTTTGCGGTTTTATCTTTGTAAAAAAAGACAAAGGATGAAAAAGTCTGATAAAATACTTGTTGCGGTAGCCATTGGCTTTTTGGCCGGACTGGCGGTATATGCTGCCCGCCGCTATAAAGAAAGGAGCATGCTTAACCAGGTGGCAGATGAAGGATATGAAACTGCTCATGATATTCTTTTCCCTAACAGGGACCAGATAGGAAAGAAATTGCATTACGGACCGGTATTGCCGGAGTAACAGGTATCAGGTGACTACTGACGATAAGATGAGTACTCCTCCCGGGTTTTATGATTTGTAGTTTATCGTTTGTGGTTTACTGTTGGCATTTCCCTACGAATTTCGAGTTTCACGCTTCAGATTTGTTATTTGAATTTTATTTGTGATTTGTCATTTGGTTCTTGATGCTTTGTAC
>ENA-UOUJ01000149-UOUJ01000149.1-activated-sludge-metagenome-genome-assembly--contig:-NODE-149-length-61463-cov-17.497150_pt1 | contig 61463 bp, 45 predicted proteins | sample MGYA00249839_ERZ747224 | MGnify/ENA primary metagenome ERZ747224 (study PRJEB28782, sample SAMN03220277) | activated sludge metagenome | biome: wastewater; feature: sewage sludge; material...
ACAAGGGCACAAAGCCCTGATTTTCAGGTTTTATTTTCTTTGTGTTTTCGTGACTTCGTGGCTAAATATTACTTTTCAGACAGCCCCTTCCATATTTTCCCCATTTCATACCTTGTAATAATCCCTGTACCACTCAATAAAACGCTGTATACCCTCCTGTACTTTTGTGTCGGGCTTATAATGCAAATTGCTCACCAGGTCCTGTACATCGGCACAGGTAGCAGCAACATCTCCCGGTTGCATAGGCAGGAATTGCTTTTCAGCCTTTTTACCCAGGGCTTCTTCAATGGCTTCAATAAAATCCAGTAAGCGAACCGGGTTATTGTTTCCAATATTATATACTTTATAGGGAGCGGTAGAAGTAGAAGGGTCGGGGTGGGCAGCATCCCAGGAGCTGTTACCGGCCGGGGGGTTATCAATTACCCTCACTACTCCTTCTACGATGTCGGCTATATAGGTAAAATCTCTTACCATATTGCCGTTGTTAAACACCTGTATGGGCTTGTTTTCAAGTATGGCTTTGGTAAATAAAAACAAGGCCATATCCGGTCTTCCCCATGGACCGTATACCGTAAAAAACCGGAGGCCGGTAGTGGGTATTTTAAACAAATGACTGTAGGTATGCGCCATGAGCTCATTGCTCTTTTTACTGGCAGCATATAAGGAAATGGGATGATCTACATTATCGGACGTGGCGAAAGGCGATTTACCATTGAGCCCATATACGCTCGAACTGCTGGCATAAGCAAGATGTTTGACATTATTATGGCGGCAACACTCCAGTATATTAAGGAACCCTACAATATTACTGTTAATGTACGCATCGGGATTCGTAAGGCTATAACGCACACCCGCCTGGGCGGCAAGATTACATACTTTGTCGAACTGCTGAGCCGCAAATAATTTTTCCAGATTCCCTTTATCTTCCAACTGAAGCTGAATAAACCTGTAATTAGCATGTTTGGAACTGGGTACCAGTTGATTGTATTCAATAGCCTCCTTTTCTATACCGGCAGTTTGCAGGCGGGTATATTTGAGACCTATATCATAATAATCATTAATACTATCCAATCCCACTACCTCATCACCCCGCTGTATCAGGTAATTAGCCAAATGGAATCCAATAAACCCTGCTGTTCCGGTTATTAATATTTTCATGCTTTTATTATTTATGGCTGCAAAGTAAATAAACTAACGGTAAATAAAGCTCAAAGCCGGAAGCGCTAAACTCGAAAGGAATACAAAGTACCAAATCATAAAAAAACAAATAGATACAGATGGTTCGTGCCTACTATGGCAAGCAAAATCCGGAGACTGAAGAAGCGAAATGCAACCATGACCCATAAACGATGAACCACAAATCAAAAATCCGAAGGAGGCTGTCAGCAATCGGCTATCAGCCATGAGCAATACAAGCAAGGAGTATTTATCCTATTATTAGCAGTAACCTGGCTGACTGCTAATAAGCTGATACCTGATCACCGCAAATCGCCTTACTTGCTCAAATGCATGCTTCTTTCCTTATACAGGGTTCTGAAATAAGGGTCGCGTAAATCCTTAATAAAGCGGATAGCTTCACCCGTGGATTTCATCTCCGGCCCTAATTCTTTATTTACACCGGGGAACTTATCAAAGCTGAAAACAGGCTCTTTAATAGCAAATCCTTTCAGGTTCTTCTCAAATTTAAGGTCTTTGAGCTTTACTTCTCCCAGCATTACTTTAGTAGCTATGTTAAGATAGGGGATCTGGTAGGCCTTCGCTATGAAAGGTGTTGTGCGGGAAGCCCGGGGGTTGGCTTCTATTACATATACTACCCCGTCTTTAATAGCAAACTGGATATTGATCAGTCCCCGGATGTCCAGCGCGCGGGCAATTTTTTCTGAATACACTTCCATGGTGGTTACTTCCAGCGGGCTAAGGTTGAAGGCAGGCAGCACGGCATTGCTGTCGCCACTGTGGATACCCGCCGGTTCTATATGCTCCATTACGCCCATTACATGAAAGGTTTCTCCGTCAAAAATGGCATCTACTTCCGCTTCCTGGCAACGGTCGAGGAAATGATCTATCAGGATTTTATTTCCCGGAAGATGTTTTAATAAGCTCAGCACTCCTTTTTCGAGCTCTTCATCATTCAGCACAATACGCATTCTTTGCCCTCCGAGCACATAGCTGGGGCGCACCAGCACCGGGTAGCCTACTTCCCTGGCTATTTCAATGGCATCATCTGCATTGAATGCTGTGCCATATCGGGGGTAGGGAATACCTAATGCTTTTAGCTCATCGCTAAAACGTCCGCGGTCTTCGGCAATATCCATATTATCAAAGGAGGTGCCGATGATACGGATGCCCTTTTCATGAAGCCGTTTGGCCAATTTTAAAGCGGTTTGTCCGCCCAACTGCACAATAACGCCCACCGGTTTTTCATATTCCACTATTTCCCATAAATGCTCCCAGAATACCGGTTCAAAATAGAGCTTATCGGCTATGTCGAAATCGGTTGAAACCGTTTCAGGGTTGCAGTTTACCATGATGGCTTCATACCCGCATTCTTTTATTGCAAGTAAACCGTGCACACAACAATAATCAAATTCAATACCCTGTCCTATACGGTTGGGGCCGGAGCCCAGCACCAGCACGGATCCTTTAGAAGCGCCTGAAGAAGTTGTTTTAGCCGAATGTACTATGCTTTCATTATGTATTACGGCGGCTTTCCCGTTATCTGAAGAGGAGGGCGCCTCAAAACTGGAGTAGAAATAAGGGGTTTTAGCTTCAAATTCGGCAGCGCAGGTATCTACCATTTTGTATACGCGGGTTAGCCCCATTTTTTTTCTGCGCTCATAAATGTCTTCGTCTTTACCATCTTTCATAATACGGCAAATCTGTTCATCGCTGAAGCCATTATGCTTGGCCTGTATCAGTAAATCATCAGGCAAGGTTTCGCGGTTGTGTTCCGCCAGCTTTTTCTCAATACTTACAATTTGCTGTATCTGGTAAATAAACCAGCGGTCAATATAAGTAGCTTCACAAATAGATTTTACGCTTACGCCCATCATAAGCGCATCCTTAATGCGGAATATCCTGTCCCACTTTGGTGTTTTCAGGTATTCCACCACTTCTTCCGGCCGCATCATGCTTTTTCCATAATATCCCAAACCCACCGCTTCATTTTCGAGGCTCTGACACGCTTTTTGAATGGCTTCGGTGAAGCAGCGTCCGATAGACATTACTTCACCTACCGATTTCATCTGGAGCCCGAGGGTATCGTTGGCTCCTTTAAACTTATCGAAGTTCCAGCGGGGCATCTTCACAATAACATAATCGAGTGTTGGCTCAAAATATGCGGAGGTAGATTGGGTGATCTGGTTTTTGAGCTCATCTAAGTTATAGCCGATAGCCAGCTTTGCAGCTATCTTAGCTATGGGATAACCGGTGGCCTTGGAAGCCAGCGCCGACGACCGGCTCACCCGCGGATTGATTTCGATAGCAATAATTTCTTCCGTTGCGGGATTAAGGGCAAACTGCACATTACATCCCCCGGAAAAATTTCCGAGGTCGCGCATCATGCGGATGGCAGTATTACGCATGAGCTGGAAGGCGGTATCGCTGAGGGTCATCGCCGGGGCCACCGTAATGGAATCGCCCGTATGGATACCCATAGGATCAAAATTCTCCACCGTACATATTATGGCTACATTATTGGCATCATCGCGCAAAAGCTCCAGCTCAAATTCTTTCCAGCCCAGTACCGCCTTTTCCACCAGCACCTCATGTATGGGGGAAGCAGATAAACCTCTCTCAAGCGCGTCATCCAGAAACTCTTTGCTATGCACAAAGCCCCCACCCGTTCCACCAAGGGTATAAGAAGGCCGTATTACTAAAGGAAATCCTATTTCCTGGGCAAACTCCTTCCCTTCCAAAAATGAGTTAGCAGTCCTGGCAGGCGCCACTGCTATTCCCAGCTCAATCATCCACTTGCGAAAAAGTTCCCGGTCTTCTGCCTTGTCTATAGCTTTAATATCCACTCCTATTAACCTTACCCCATGTTTTTCCCAAATGCCCAGCTCATTGGCTTCCTTAGCCAAATTCAACGCGGTTTGTCCGCCCATGGTAGCCAAAACTGCGTCAATCTGGTTCTCTTCCAGTATTTGCTCAATGCTTTCCACTGTTAAGGGTAACAAATACACTTTGTCGGCCATCATAGGGTCGGTCATGATAGTAGCGGGATTGCTATTAATTAATATAACCTTAACCCCCTCTTCCCGCAGGCTCCGGGAGGCTTGTGTTCCCGAATAATCAAATTCACATGCTTGTCCGATAATAATGGGGCCTGAACCAATGATCAGAACCGTTTTGATAGAATTGTCTTTAGGCATTGCTTAATAAAGATTTGAAAGAATCAGGTGGGCATTTTCCGTATAAACCTCCTGGGTTGGCACTGAAAAAACCGGGCAAAGGTACGGGTTGAAAAATTAAATGCGAAACTCCGGGGCTTAATATTTCGGAGAGACGTAATTTATAGAGGAATGGGCCATGTTACAGGTATTTGTGCGGGGTTAATTGTAATATGTTGTATGGTTCTTTCTGAGAGGTGGATGATGTGAGACGAGAAACGAGAAACGAGAAAAGTGAATGGTGAGTAGGGAATGCGCCATTCACCATTGCCTTTTCACCTCTATCCTCTCACCTTCACGATATGGCATCTTATGGTTACTAACATAGATAGAAGCTTTGCCTGTAAGGCGTAGCTTACTCAGGTACATAAAAAAAGACACTGCTGAATGCCAGTGTCTTTTAAAAATATTATAACAGAACTAACTGGTATGGAACGCAGAAAGTTCAAATTCATCAAGCATGATCTCCTGTTGTCGAATCTTGTTATGATCTTCATATTTATCCTTCACCTTTGTAATAAACCGCTGTTTCGCTGTTTCTCCGCGAAAAGTGCCGATTACCGTTCCTGTCATGATGGCCAACGCCAGTACAATTTTTCTTTTCATTCCTTTCATAACATTCAATTTATAGATTCAACAATATAATAGTAGACAATATATAGACGAAAAACGCTGTATTATAGTTTGAAAATAGTACGCTCTTTTAAGGGTTTTTTCGTCATTTCAAAGATTATTATCAAAAATCAAATCAGTGTTTCTCCTTATTATACCCTGTTTAGGGTATAATAAGCATTTTAATACTTCACTTACCTTACCGGTTTTTCAAAATATTGGGAAACTTAAACAAATCTGAAAAAGAGTTGTAACAATCTTTACAGAGCGGGCAAAACAGTATCTGTTTTTTTCAGGGGCAGTTATATTTTATTTCTCAAAGAGAATGCCAGACTTTAAAATGCTGTGCATATTTCAACATTTTAAATGCATTTTTAAAAAAATCATTGTTAAGTATTCCCCATAAAATACAGATCATAGCAGGAATAAAGAAAATGATTTTACCGTTAAACCAATCATGGGTAGATTTGTTACCTAACATATACGAATTACTTTGTTGATGAGATGTATTTTCTTTTTGTTGCTTTTATCAGCTTCCCATTCATTTGCCCAAAACCTTTCACTCAATAGCTATCCCAAAGGATATTTTATTAAGCCATTGAATATTCCTGCAAGCTTATCGGGCAATTTCGGCGAGCTCCGTCCCAATCATTATCATATGGGGCTTGATTTTAAGACCAACCGGGCAGAAAACCTGCCGGTGCACGCAGCCGCTGATGGCTATATAGCCAGAATTAAGATTGAGCCGTTTGGCTTCGGACGGGCCATCTATATCAATCACCCCAACGGACTAACTACGGTATATGCGCATCTCAACGCTTTCTTTCCAAAGTTAGAAGCGTACGTAAAGCAACAGCAATACAAGCTGGAATCGTGGAACGTTTACTTAGACATTCCAATGGAATTGTTTCCGGTTAAACAGGCGGATGTTATTGCGTATAGCGGTAATACAGGCGGCTCGCAGGGCCCGCATCTGCATTTTGAAATACGCGATACCGAAACGGATACAAACCTTAACCCTATCCTGTTCGGGTTTCTAATAGCAGATAATGTACCTCCTGTTATCCAAAGGTTAGCCATATACGACCGCAACAAAAGCCTCTATGATCAATCGCCGAAGATCATTACCATTAAAAAAACGGCCGAAGGCTATATAACTGTTCCCTCCACAATAACTGTATCATCAGATAAGGTGAGTTTTGCGGTTACCAGCTACGATGCACAGTCGGCCGCACCCAATCAAAATGGTATTTTCCAGGGCATTTTGTATGATAACGGAGCGGAAATTATCCGTTTTACCATGGATACGATCAGCTATTACAACACCCGCTACCTGAACGCGCATATAGACTATAAAACCAAAGCCAATGGCGGCCCCTACCTGCAACATTTATCGGAACTGCCCGGGTATGTCAATAGTATCTATCGCCAGCAAAAAGGAAACGGCGTTATCCGGCTAACGGAAGGAACAGCGCACAACATCCGCATTGAAACAAAAGACGCGGCCAACAATGCCGCTACGCTGCGCTTTAAAATTCAGTATAAACCCTCCGCTACTGCTCCCGCGGCCCCGTCAGGCAAAATGTATTATCCTTTTATGATAAATGTGGGAGAAGGAAGCGCGGATTGCGAATTTTATATTGGTGAAGGCGGCTTGTACGATTCTGTGCAGATCGCTTACCGCAGGTCGGTTTCAGTAAACCCCGTGGTGGTATCTGCCATACATACTATTGGCGCCGCATATATTCCTTTGCAGGAAGGACTGGTGGTGCGCATAAAGCCCGACTCCGCACTGCTTCCCGGAAAAATGAACAGGGTGCTGATGCAACGCTTTGCCGGAACAAAAAAGGAAATAAGGAAAGTGGAATGGCAAAACGGATGGGCGGTAGCCAAATTCAACAGTTTCGGCAGTTTTCAATTGGTGCTGGATGAAACTCCTCCCGAAATTATTCCGGTAGGGTTCAAAAGCGGGCAGGACATGAGCAAGGCTTCGAGGCTGCTGTTTACCGCAACAGATAATATGGGAGGTATTAAAAATTTCAGGGCGGAATTAGATGGCAAATGGCTGCGGTTTACCAATGATAAGGGCAAGAATTTCATATATATTTTTGATGAACAATGCACGCCGGGTGAGCACACATTAAAAATAAGCGTGGCGGATGAAGCCGGTAATGTGGCGGAACAGGTTTTTACATTTACCAGGTAGGGGGTGAGGGGTGAGCAGTCAGCTAGCAGTGTTTACTACTAACGATAGAATGAATACTCCTTTGCTTTGTATTGCTCGTAGCTGATCTGATTGCTGGCGGCTTCCTTCGGATTTGGATTTTTAATTTGTGGTTTATCATTTTTGGTTTGCCGTTGGGATTTTTCGCTTCGGATTTGAGATTCAGTATTTGAATTTTATTTGGTACCTGTTATTTGTTGTTTGATGCTTTTGTATTTCTTCGAATTTCGGGTTCCAGGCTTCGGATTTTTCTGTCATGGTGAGCCTGCCCGCCGCGGTGGGGCACGAACCATCTGTATCTATTTGGTTCTTGTGATTTGGTATTCTTGGTGCTTTATAAGTCTTATCTTTCATCCTCCAAATATGAATGCTGTTATATGAGAAGATCATTTACCCGTACTATCATGCTGCTGTGTTTTACTGTCACAGCTACTGCTTCCTTCTCCCAAATATTGCAAACCGCCGCGCCTGCCTCCGTGCAGTTTTCGGAAGAAAAGCTGAAACGGATTGACGGACTGGTGCAGCAGTATATAGACAGCGGCTGGATCAATGGCGCCACGGCCATCATTGCCCGCAATGGCAAAATTGTATACTACAAAGGATTGGGGTATGATGATGCCGCTACGAAAAAGCCCCTGCCAAAAGACGCTATTATGCGTATTGCTTCACAAACCAAGGCCATTACCAGCGTGGCCGTAATGATGTTGTATGAAGAAGGAAAGTTTTTGTTAGACGATGCGGTGAGCAAATACATCCCCGAATTTAAAAACCCGGTAGTATTAGACAGCTTTAATGAAGCCGATACCACCTATACCACTGTTCCCGCTAAATCGGAGATCACCATACGCCAGTTGCTCACCCATACTTCCGGTATCCACTATGCGCAAATAGGCAACAAAACCTTTAACGCCATTTATGCAAAAGCAGGCATCATAGCCGGCATTGGCGTAAACAGGATAAAGCTGGCGGACATCATGAAAAAATTAGGGTCGCTGCCGCTTGCGCATCAGCCCGGAGAAAAATTTACCTACGGGCTTAATACCGACCTGCTGGGTTACCTGGTAGAAGTGGTATCGGGCATGAGCTTCAACGTTTTTTTGAAAACAAGGATCTTTGAACCCCTGGGTATGAAGGATACTTATTTTTACCTGCCCGCAGAGAAACAAAATCGCCTGGCCACGCTGTATACGGAAGATGATACCAGGCATATAAAAAAGGCAGCGGCAACGATGGATATTAATGGCACATTCTATACCAACTACCCCAATATGAACGGTACTTATTTTTCCGGTGGCGGCGGGTTGGCATCCACGGCATACGACTATGCCGTTTTTATGCAGATGTTATTAAACAACGGGGTGTACAATGGTAAACGCATCCTTTCGCGCAATACTATTCGCATGATGACTACCAACCAGATCGGCGACCTGAGGCTGGGACAGGGCAACACTTTTGGACTGGGCTTTGAGCTGGTAACAGAAAAAGGCAGCGCCTTTTCTCCCCGTTCTGAAGGATCTTATAGCTGGGGCGGCATGTTCAGCTCCTCTTACTGGATAGACCCCAAAGAAAAAATAGTGGCGCAACTGTTTTTACAGTTGTACCCCAACAGTCATGGCGATATTCATGAAAAGTTTAAAGTGCTCACCTACCAGGCGCTTACCGATTAACCTTATCAATTGCCAATAGCATGAAAAAGATCAGCTTTATTTTTTTATTCTTTTGCACTGTTTCCGGGTTTGCCCAGCAAAAGTCTATGGACTTTGAAAAATACGACCCCGTATCTACGCTCAAAGTGCCGGAACACCTGCTTACCAGGGCAAAATTTCCTTTCATTGATGTACATAACCACCAATGGAACCTTTCTGAACAGGCTATCCCGGGGCTGCTAACGGCGATGGATAAGCTGAATATGGCCGTAATGGTAAACCTCAGCGGCGGTAATGGCAGCAGGTTACAGGGGATGACGCAAAGCATTCGCCATACAGCTCCCAAACGCTTTATCGTATTTGCTAATATTGAATTTAACGGCATTGGTGAAACGGGGTGGACAGCCAAAGCTGTTCAACAGTTAGAAGCCGATGTAAAAAACGGTGCTAACGGACTGAAAATATTTAAAAACCTGGGTTTTTCAGTTACAGATAAAGCGGGCAAACGGGTGGCTATAGACGATCCCCGGTTAGACGCTATATGGGAAAAATGCGGCGAGCTTAAAATCCCCGTGCTTATACATACCGCGGATCCGAAACCTTTCTGGGACCCGGTAGATGAGCATAATGAACGCTGGCTGGAACTGGTTACCCATCCCCGGAGGAAAAGAGAAGCCAATGACCCTGAGCCGTGGGAACAGCTTATTGCTGAGCAGCACCGTATGTTCAAAAAGCATCCTTCCACAACTTTTATTGCTGCACATTTTGGCTGGTACCCCAACGACCTGGGCAAATTAGGCAGCTTATTAGAGGAAATACCGAATATGATGATTGAATTTGGCGCTATCATCGCAGAGTTAGGCAGGCAGCCCAAAGCGGCAAAACAGTTTTTTGAGCAATACCAGAACAGGATCATGTTCGGCAAGGATAGCTGGGTGCCCGATGAATACGCTACATATTTCAGGGTTTTAGAAACAGAAGACGAGTATTTTCCTTACCACAAAAAATACCATGCCTTCTGGCGCATGTACGGGATGGGACTTTCCGATACGGTTCTGAAAAAAATTTATTACAAAAATGCCCTGCGGATTATCCCGAATATTGATAAAACCCTGTTCCCCGACTAACATTTCCAAATTTCCCGTTATCTTGCACGTCCTTAAAATGTTTTGATTGATATGGAATACAGTAAGATCATTTCCGTAACCGGCTTAGGCGGCTTATTTGAATTGTTAAGCTCCAAAGGCGATGGCGCTATAGTACGCTCCCTTGAAGATAAAAGCACCCGCTTCGTATCTTCCCGCGTGCATAACTTCTCACATTTAGAAAGTATTGAAATATTTACAGTTCGTGAAAATGTGAACCTGGCCGATGTATTTCTCGCCATGCAAAAAGACACCACGTCGTTGCCTGATGAAAAAGACAATGCCGCGGTAAAAAAATATTTTGAAGCTGTATATCCCGATATGGATTTTGAAAGGGTATATACCAGCGATATGAAAAAAATGGTGAAATGGCTTAGTATCTTAACGGCGAATAATATTGAGATCAAAGCGCCTCAGCCTGAAGAAGAAGAGGAAACAGTGGATCCCGAAGAGAAAGCAGAGGAGGTAAAAGAAGCGGACCAACAGAAAGCTGCACCCAAAAAAGCAGAAAAGAAAAAAGAAGTAATACAAGAAGAAGAAGAAGCAAAGACGGCTCCAAAGAAAAAGGCAGCGCCTAAAAAAGCGGAAACAGCCAAAGAAGAGGCCGTACCCAAAAAGAAAGCCGCTCCAAAGAAAAAAGCAAAAGAATAATGTGGTGTCAGAAGTGAGCGGTGAAAAAACTTCCTTTTGTCTTTTCCTCTCTTTTCATCTTTTACCTATTATAATACCATGATCCATGGCAAGTGCTGATATTAAAAAGAAGCCAAGATATTTTCTACCGGAAGATTTTGAAGTAACCACGTGGGAAGCCCTTGAACCCTATTTTAAAGAACTGTCTGAAAGACCTCTTAATACTAAACAGGAACTGGAACAATGGTTAAAAGATTCCAGTGAACTCGAAGCCGTGGTGTCGGAAGATGCCTGCTGGCGCCAGGTACGCATGACCCGCGACACAGAAAATAAAGCGCTTACCGAAGCCTTTACTTTTTTCTACACGGCTATTCAGCCCAATATTCAACCTTATGCCGATAAGATCAACAGGAAGCTGGTTGGTTGCGCATATACGGCTGAGTTAGACCAGGATAAATATTTCACTTACCTGCGTTCCGTTAAAAAAAGTATTGATCTGTTCAGAGAAGAAAATATTCCCTTGTTTGCTGAACTCAGTGTAATGCAGCAGCAATACGGCGCCATAGCAGGCAAAATGACCATTGAAGTAGAAGGAAAGGAATATACGCTGCAGCAGGCTTCCAGGTTTTTGGAAAGTCATGACCGAGCCTTACGTGAATCGGTTTACCGGAAAATAAATGAAAGACGCCTGCAGGATAAAGATACCTTTAATGAACTGTTTACGGGCCTTGTCCGCAAGCGTCACCAGGTAGCTTTAAATGCCGGGTTCAGCAACTACCGGGATTATATGTTCGTAGAGAAGGGCCGGTTTGATTATACCAAAGAAGACTGCTTTAACTTTCATGAAGGTGTAAAGCAGTATGTTTTGCCTTTGGTGAACATTATTAACAGGGAAAAAAAGAAAAAGCTCGGACTCGATGTATTAAAGCCCTGGGATACCGAGGCCGAACCGGAAGGGGTATCTCCTTTGCGGCCTTTTGCCAGTGGAAAGGAACTATTGGAAAAATCCATCGTATGCTTTAACCGGTTACGACCCTTCTTTGCAGATTGCCTGCGGAAGATGGATGAGCTGAAACGTTTTGACCTCGACAGCCGGAAGGGTAAAGCTCCCGGCGGTTACAATATGCCGTTAGCCGAAAGCGGCGCACCTTTTATTTTTATGAATGCCGCCGGGCAAATGCACGATGTTACTACCATGGTACATGAAGGCGGGCACGCGGTTCACTCTTTCCTGGCACATCCGCTGGAATTATCTGCGTTTAAAGAATATCCTATAGAAATGGCGGAAGTGGCCAGTATGAGCATGGAGCTGTTCAGCATGGAATACTGGGATACCTTTTTTACTGATGCCAATGATCTGCAAAGAGCAAAGGAGCACCAGTTGGAAAGAGTAATTACCATAATGCCCTGGATAGCTACCATAGATAAATTCCAGCACTGGCTTTATGAAAACCCTTTTCATACCACGGAAGAAAGAACTAACCGGTGGATGGAGATATTACAGGAATTTTCTTCTGCCGAAATAGATTTCGGTGGACTGGAACCATACCGTGAAAGCGCATGGCAGCGCCAGTTACACCTTTTTGAAGTGCCTTTTTATTATATTGAATACGGCATTGCCCAGTTGGGCGCCATAGGAATGTGGAAACAATTTAAAGAAAATAAGGAAAATGCTTTGGATAATTATATGAAAGCACTAAGTTTGGGTAATATAAAACCCTTACCGGAATTATATGCATCCGCAGGGTTGCAGTTCAATTTATCACCAGCCTATATAAAAGAATTAATGGAGTTTGTTCATACCGAAATGCCGGCATAGAGCAGATTTTAAAATAGCTACTAATCAGAGCCTTAACCAAAAGTCCCGCTGTTTCTACACCGGGGCTTTCTGATTTCTTCAAATAACGTAGCTTCATATATAAATGCTATTCAAAACTCCCATGCACATGAAATATTTTGTATCGCTGGCTGTATTCAGTTTAACTTTTTTATCGTTTACATACCTTCCCCAAAATCAACAGGATGGATGGATATCTATATTTGACGGAACACTGAACAATTGGAAAGTTGGCAGGAATGCATCTACATTTAGTATTGAAGACGGTAGCATTAAGGTGAACGGACCTGTTGCACATATTTATTATGATGGCCCTGTGAAAAAACATATTTTCACCAACTTTGAATTCAAAGCAGATGTAAAAACATTGCCAGGCTCTAATTCAGGTATCTATTTTCATACCAGCTACCAGGAAGGCGGCTGGCCCGAGAAAGGGTATGAAGCACAGGTAAACAATTCACACACCGACTGGCGCAGGTCGGGCAGTTTATATGGCTTTTCGGATGTGCGGGAAGTATATGCGAAAGATAATGAATGGTATACCGAATACATAAAAGTAGAAGGTAAAAGGATCATCATTAAAATAAACGATAAAACGGTAGTTGACTATACGGAGCCTGAAAACCCCGGAAGGGATGAAAAAAATACGCAGCGCGTACTCTCCAGCGGTACCTTTGCCTTGCAGGGCCACGATCCCAAAAGTACAGTGTATTATAAAAATATAATGGTTAAGCCGTTAGCAGATTAAAAAGAAGAATTCAGGTTGCAGGGTATAGGTATCAGGTTCAGGTGAATAGCTACTAACGATAGGTAGTTACCGTTGGCTTAGGATTTGAATTTTAGCATTTGAATTTTATTTGTCTCTTGTTATTTGTCTCTTGATACTTTGTATTCTCTTCGGGTTTCGGAATTCAAGCTTCAAAATTCTTAAACCCTCCCTCCTTACCTTTGCTCCATGGATTATTTCAAAAAGCTGCTGGACTTATTGAAAATGGAGCGGGAGCAGGATCGCAAAGCTTACCAGCAACTCATCGAAACATCTACTGTAGCCGAACGCAGGGCAAACGGGCTCACCTGGTATCCCATAGCCATACGTGATACGGAATTGGGCCGCGGCGACTATTTAACGGTAGAGGTGGAACGCACTACACACCAGGATATTCCACACCAGCTTCGCTTCGGCGCATCGGCCGTTATTTTTTCCAATCACGATCCACGGGAAAACAGGGTGGAGGGAGTAATCACTTTCCAGGGTGGCAACCGGTTGAAAATTACATTACGCACAGACGAACTGCCCGACTGGAGCCGCGACGGGAAGTTAGGGATTGACCTGCTTTTTGACGACAACAGCTACGATGAAATGCAGAATGCGCTGAAGCTTGCATCAACGCTCAGTGAAAAGCCAAAGGAAGGACATTTGATTAAAATACTTACTGGTGAAAAACCAGCTACTTTTGAAACCACCGTTCCACATTTTAGCAGTGCCATATTAAATGATTCGCAGCAGGCAGCGGTAAATAAAATTTTATCGGCCAATGAGCTGGCGATCGTGCATGGTCCGCCGGGCACAGGTAAAACCACCACTTTGGTGCAAGCCGTTAAAGCATTGATACAACAGGATCATAAACAGGTACTGGTAGTAGCGCCCAGCAATACCGCTGTAGATCTGCTCACGGAAAAATTATCAGATGAAGGCTTGGATGTATTGCGCGTGGGCAATCCGGCCCGCGTATCTGAACGACTGATGTCCCTTACCCTCGACAGCAGGATGGCTGAACACAACAGCATGAAGGACGTGAAGAAAATGAAGAAGCAGGCTAACGAGCTTCGCAATATGGCGCATAAGTATAAGCGTAATTTTGGCAAAGCCGAACGCGAGCAACGCAGAGCGCTGTTTGATGAAGCGCACCGCATTATTAAAGATATTGAAAAAACGGAGCAATACATCACCAATGACCTGCTCGGCCGAGCGCAGGTAATTACCGCTACGCTGGTAGGCGCAAATCATTATACCGTGCGCCATCTCAGGTATCACACGGTAGTAATTGACGAAGCAGGACAGGCGCTGGAACCTGCCTGCTGGATACCCATCCTCAAAGCACAGAAAGTTGTGCTTGCAGGCGACCACTGCCAGTTGCCTCCAACGATCAAATCGGAAGAAGCTGCCCGTAATGGCTTGAGCACTACCCTGCTCGAAAAATGCGTGCAGCTCCATCCCGGATCCGTTGTGCTGCTGGAAGAACAATACCGCATGCATGAAATGATCATGGGCTACTCTTCCGGTGTGTTTTACCAGAGCAGGTTAAAAGCGCATGCTTCCGTAGCGGCACATGTGCTGTTTGATACAGATGTTCCTATAGCTTTTGTAGATACTGCCGGCTGCGGCTTCGATGAAAAAATCGAAGGCACCAGTACCTCAAACCCCGAAGAAGCGGTTTTTGTTTTTAAACATCTTACACAATTGATAACAGCATTGAGCACGCACTACCAACCCCATAATTTTCCTTCGATAGCTGTTATTTCCCCCTACCGCCAACAGATCCAATTATTAAAAGAGCAGTTACAGCACACCACACAACTGCATGCATATGGCGATAAAATTTCGGTGAATACCATTGACAGCTTCCAGGGCCAGGAACGGGATATTGTATACATCAGCATGACGCGCAGCAACAACGAAAGCAGGATCGGTTTCCTGTCCGACATCCGTCGAATGAATGTGGCCATGACCCGTGCCCGGAAGAAATTAGTGGTGATTGGCGACAGCGCTACGCTGAGCCAGTTTACTTTTTATGCTAACTTTATTGCTTACACAGAGCAACACAATGCTTATCAAAGCGCATGGGAATTCGTAGATATGTAAGCGAATATTGGACTATGGGATTGAAGGGTAAAAAAATTTTGAATCCGGCTTTTGTATTTCATGGCATCGCCTGTTGTGTCACTCCCTTGTACGCCCAGCACTGCGATCGGCAGTATATCTCCATTATATGAATGAGGCGCTGGTAAATATTGAGCGCCAGGGCCTGGTTGCCCACATGGCACCCGATGCGATTAAAATATCCGGTTTGGTAAATGCGAACATATGAAATTGTCGAACAAAACCGATTTTTTGTGGGGAACTCTAAAAACCGGCTGCACGTTATTTCACCAAGCCCCTTTTAAGGGAAGATTCCAGCGGAAAAGGAGTTACTTAGGGAAATGCGCTCCGCTAACACCCTGAGGCATGTAAATAATACTTTTAAAGCCATGAAGCACGGATAATGCTTAAACAGCTTTATTTTTTCAACGGAGTCTTCAATACGCATTTGTTTCTGCCATTGTCCACGACTGCGCTTTCTTTACCGTTACCTTTTCACCGCCACTGAAAACTTTTGTTTCTGTACTATTTTCCAATTCAGGGTACACCACCTGCGTAACACACTGCCTGCCGTTGGCGAACACTTCAATAACAGACCTGTCCAGGAAAATATCAAGCTGTAATGTTTCGTCTTTGCCCAGCTCAAAAGGCACTCTTTGTTCCGATACTTTTTCCGGAAATCCATCCATGGGTGATCCGAATATAGCATTGGATGGCATGCTCACCGGCCCTTTTACAGATGATTTAATGAAGTTAATAACCAATTCCTTTTTAAGCGGATCGTAGCTAATGGTGGTTTCTTCCTTCCCATCAGGAGAACAAAAAACTTTTACGCCATAGGGTGATGTAGCTCCGCCTGTCATTTCAAGTTTCAGCTCAATGGATTTCCCTTTTGCTTTTAATGTTTGTTCCTTATTTGCCTCCAGCACTATATCATTTTCCTGCACTTCATTCAGCCTGATGGCTTTTACCTCTTCAGGCGGATTGATCTGTAATGTGCCATTCTTGGCAAGCGACAATACCCTCGGCAAGCTCATAATGCCCGACCAGCCATAATCAGGAAGTGTTTCGGGCTTGCGTTCCAGCACCCATCCCCATATAATATTCCTTCCTTTATCATCCTGTAGCTGCTCCGGGGCAAAGAATGTTCCGCCAGGCCAATTCATCCGGCCATGCTGTTCAATGGTATACTTATCATTGACAAAGCTTCCGATGAAATACTGCGCACCTATATTATGACTGATGAAAAGCAGCATGGATTTGTTACCTATGGAAAAAAAATCCGGGCAGGAAAGGTCCTCCGATGCATACAACCAGCTTTTGGTGCTGTCTAACAGCCGGCCGATATGCTCCCACTTATACATATCTTTCGACTTGAACAGGGCCGGTGTTTTGCCCCCGGAGATCTGGTAATACCAGCCCGCCTTTCTATCGTACCATCCTTCCGGATCCCATGCCGTGTATTTGCCTGAATTACCAAACGGATCATCGGCGGCAGGCGTTTTTAAAACAGGATTACCTTCAAATTTCTTCCATACTTTCAGATCATCATCTGTTGAGTATGCCACCATGTTTGCAGAAGCGCCCTGACCGTGATAAATGATATGCGGAACACCTTCTTTTGATAAGAATGCGCCACCGCTGAAAATACCCTGTTCCATATCCCCGTCTTTTACATTCAGCATATCAGGATATAAACTCCAGTGAAACAAATCGGTGCTTACCGCATGCCCCCATACATGTTCCATTTTGCCATTGCGTAATTTCTGATAGATATACCCCAGGTGGTATTTCCCTTTCCAGTAAATGCCGCCATTAGGATCAAAAGGCATGGCATGACCCTCCGGGGCTACAAAATGATAGATAGGCCGGTGCGGATCGGATTGCATCAGCGATCGCAGGGTGCGTGTATCATTGATCATCTCAGCCCTGTCTTTTTGCTTTTCCTGCTGTGCTATACCGTAATGCGTTAAGAAGATAAATAAAAAGAGGACATTTAATTTTTTCATACCGGTTATTGTTTGTTTTATTAATGCGCTCCATATTGCGCATCTTTCACATTGGCTATTTTTTCCGTTAAGCTTCATTTACCAATGCCTTCATTTTTTGCAGGCCTGTTTTGGCCACCAGCAAGGGATCCTGCGCCCAGTATGTTTTATTAAACAGTTCCAGCGAAAGTACTTTTGTACCGCCCATAACCCGGAGGTCCTGCAAAACCTGTTTAAGCGGCGCCACGCCATCACCCGGGTATACCCTGTCACCATCCGTTTGTTCATTTACAGGTTTATTACCCGGATAATCGTTCATATGTATTATTTCAATGGCTCTTCCATTCATCAGCTTTAACCCGTTAAACCCTGACCCCCCACGGAAAAGATGGTATACATCCGGTAATATCCGCGCATCGGGATCATTGGCAGCGGCGGCAATTGCCAATGCCTGGCTTAAACTATACAGCGTACCCGAAGCGCCCCAGAATTCTAATTGCGGAATTACCTTATATTTTCGTCCCAGATCCAGTATCTCACGGTAATATATACCCGTCTGCGGGAGATCCACCGGCTCACCTTTGTCTACGCCCGATGGTGGGGCTGCTATACGGCGGCAACCCAGCGCAGCCATTATCTTCATCTCTTCTTCCAAATCCTTCAATCCTGCTTTTCTTTTTGCGGCATCATTCACCATCCACGTAGTAAAGCTGATCGCATTTTCAACAGTAAGCCCGCGGTCTGCAATAAATTTTGCGAGTGTATCCACTTTGTTTCCCTGCTTAAGATAATCCCTTATATCGCTTACCCACAATTCCACACCATCGTAGCCGGCCGCAGATGCAATTTCTAATGACTTAAGCAGCCCTACGTTTTGCCCGCGTATAGTGCTGGTATTAAGGCAAAAGCGAAATGCCCCGCCGGCATGGTTGGGACCTGCTTTAATAAAGGATGGTATAAAGGCTGATAAAGCCGCTACACCTGTGCGTTTTATAAGCGTTCTTCTGCTAAGCATAAAAATAGTAGAATGAAAACTTAAGGTAAAGCATTTTTTTAGCAGGAGAACAAAGCGTATAATATTTTTTCACTTAACATTTTCCTTTATGAAAGCAATGATCTTGTTATAAGAATCCAGCAGGTTGGCTCCCGCCCATCCATGAGACTCGAGAGGATAATACACTAATTGATTTTTCACGCCTTGCTCAATAAGCCTGTTAACAAGGCTGGTAGTTTGAGCGGGAATAACGATAAAGTCGGCGCCTCCCTGCAAGGCAATGGTAGGCGGACTTTGATTCGTAATAAAATTTAAAGGACTGCTGTTCACGTATATATCCGGGTTATCAGTATACAGCCTGCCTACAGCCCCCAACAAGGCCCATTGCTGTAATACCCCCTCATTCCATAAAGCCACCAAGTCTGTGGGGCCAAAAAAATCTACCACCGCTTTTACATGTTTGCCCGGGTCATTTTTATAGCTGTGCAGCATAGCCAGGTGGGCGCCGGCGCTCGCTCCACCCATCACAAGATCTTCGGAAACCAGGTATTCACCGGACCTGTTTAAATAAAAGCCCACCGCGCTCTTAATGTCTTCTTCCTGCGCGGGAAATATATTTACAGAGCCATTGGATGCCAGCCTGTAGTTTACATTAACAAAAGCATATAGCGGCAGCTCTTTTTTGAGATATGCCACGGCTTCTGCCATGTCGGCTTTATCACCTTCTGTCCATCCTCCGCCATGAATAATAAATATAGTTTTTGTATGCTGTATGGTTCTTCCTTCGGGCAGAAAGATATCCATTACCTGCCGGGCATCGTTGCCGTAAGCCATATTGGTATAGTTAACGGCCGGTGTATGCAGATCCGGCGGCGGAGCTTCCTTTTTGCATGACAGCAAAACAACGGAAATGGTAAGCCAAAGCAAAAAGAGTGATCTGTTCATTATTTTGTTGTTTACCATGCATATCAACTTAAAACAAATGATCCGCGGTGTCTTTTAATACTCAAATGTAAATAATTAAGCATTGGGGCGGGCGCATTTCAAATTTTCGCAGGTGGGTGGTGACACCCACCTGTAGAACCCGCTACCGGTCGGTGTCTCACCGACCGGTAAGTTGTACATGGAGCGAAAAATTGAAATACGCCCATTGGGGCAACTGCACAAAACATATCAATCCTTCTTTTAGGGTAAGCATATCATACCAGGCAATGCTTAGGGATTTCCAGCTTCGGATTTAATATTTGCCTGTCATGGTGAGCCTGCCCGCCGCGGCGGGGCACGAACCATCTGTATCTATTTGTTTCTTATTATTTGTCTTTGGGTGCTTTGTATCCCCGGATTTACGGCTCTTGCCTGTACTTCAATTCCGCCTTCATAGCTTTCTTATTTTTTAATCACACAATTATCGCAACATTTTGCTACTTTTGGATACAAATGTCCTGTAAAGGGATTCTATATATATTAATGTTACAGAATTGGTGAGTTGGGTTGAAAGTATTGAAAACGTTTATTTTATTTCAATATAGTTATTCTGATTTAGGCTATTATACCTTTTCGTATAATACCGCATTTTATACAGGAGCTCAAAAACCGGGCTTTTCCTCAGCAGGATAATAGTGTGCATTTTATTTACTGTAACATCATTCCCTTTAACCGGGCATTATTATTAACTATTTAATATATGCCGAAATATGAGTTGTAGTAGCTGCGGTACCAATACCGGGGGCAAGCCTAACGGATGTAAAAGCAACGGGGGGTGCAGCACAGGTGGTTGCAACCGCATGAATGTACACGACTGGCTAACTAACCTTCCCTTATCGGATGAAGATAGCATGTGCCATATTATTGAAGTTTCTTTTAATAATGGCAGCAGAAAAGAATTTTACCGCAACAGCACGGTACACCTGTATGACAAGGGAGACATGGTAACCGTGGAAGGAGTGAGTGGCTTTGATACGGGAGAAGTGAGCTTGTCGGGAGAACTGGTACGTCTTCAGCTAAAGAAGAAAGGTGTTGAAGAGCATAATCCTGAAATAAAGAGAATTTTGCGCCGGGCCGGCGATCGCGACCTGGAGTTATGGAAACAAAACAAGGCCCGCGAGCCACAGGCGCTGATGCGTGCCCGTTCCATTGCCAGGCAATTGAAATTAGAAATGAAACTGTCGGAAGTGGAATTCCAGGCCGACGGAAGAAAGGCTACATTTTTTTATACTGCCGACGGGCGTATTGATTTCAGAGAACTGATAAAAATATATGCTTCCGAGTTTAAGGTAAAAGTTGAAATGAAGCAGATTGGAGCAAGGCAGGAAGCGGCAAAAGTGGGTGGGATAGGCAGCTGTGGGCGTGAACTCTGCTGCAGCACCTGGCTTACCAGCTTCAAAAGCGTAACTACCATTGCAGCCCGATACCAGAACCTGAGCATTAATCAAACCAAATTAAGCGGGCAGTGCGGGCGGCTTAAATGCTGCCTGAACTATGAGCTGGATACTTATTTAGATGCACTCCAGGGCTTCCCCGATAATGCGGATATGCTGGAAACAACAAAAGGAAACGCTTTACTGATCAAGAAAGATATTTTCCGTAACCTGATGTGGTACATACTGCCCGACAGCAATAAACATTACCCGCTTTCTATTGCCACTGTTCGAAAAATAAAAGAGATGAACGTAAAGGGCATAAAACCGGAAGCATTAGAAACAGAAGAGCTGGTAAGCAGTAAGCCCAAGGAAGTTGAACCTGATTTTGTAGACGTGGTAGGACAAATCAGCCTGCGCAGCTTAGAAAAAAATGACAAGCGAAGGAAATTCAAACAAAGAGAGCAGCAGGAAAGAAACCGCAGCAATACAAGGCAGCAGGCGCCCCGTCCTCCGCAGCAAAACCAGCCCAGGCCAACGATCAGAAAAGATAAAGACAGGGGGAAGTCAAATTAGGTGGATTAAGCATCAATACGTGCCCCCTTTCCGGCTCTTGCTATAACAGCTTACGGTTACAGAATACCGGCTCTTGATCGATCCCTGATCAATCATCCTGCAACCTGTACCTTGTAACCTGCAACCGCTTCCCTACCCCTTCTTGATCTTATACCCTTTTGCGCCATACCACGCTACTACCACAAAGCAAAACAGAGGTATAATATAGGCTTTGGCTGTTCCGTTTTCGGCCAGCAAGCCCATAAAATACGGCATTAATGCTCCGCCTACAATAGACATGATCTGGAATGACGACCCTTTTTTGGTATGGTGCCCCAGGTCTTTAACACCCAAAGCGAAAATAGTAGGGAACATAATAGATTCAAAGAAAAACACAGCCATCAGGGAATACACTGAAATCCAGTCTTTGCCCCAAACTACCATTACGCAAAGCACAATATTGATAACGGCAAAAATGGTAAGCAGTATATTGGGAGCAATTTTCCGCATAAGGGCCGTTCCTGCAAACCTGCCTACTGTAAAAAGCAATAAGCTGATGGAAAGCAGGTACGCGGCTTTTGAATTGTCAATTTCATTTTTGGCCTCCGTACAATAATTAATAAACAGTGCCGCTATACCTACCTGTGCCGCCACATAAAAAAACTGCGCAATAACGCCATATACAAAATGACTGTGCTGAAACAGGGGTTTGGTGTCCTGAGCTTTATCGGAAACGATTTCACTTTCCTTGATCTCCGGCAGATACGTTCTCCAGAATAACACCGCGATAAATAACACCACTATAGCTATAATAACGTAAACCATTTTTACGGAATCGAGGTTCCCGCTATCCTGCCCGGAAGATTCATTAAAAAAAACATTGGCCGCAATAATAGGCCCAATAAAAGATCCTACACCATTAAAGCATTGTGATAAATTAAGCCTGAACGCCGATGTTTCGGGTTTACCCAACACCGTTACATAAGGATTGGCAGCGGTTTCAAGGCAGGTTAAGCCCGAAGCAAGAACAAAGAGCGCCAGTAAAAAAAAATCGAAACTGCCCATTTGCGCCGATGGAAAGAAAAGAAAAGCACCGGTTGCATATAATAATAAGCCAAGGATAATGCCTTTCTTATACCCATACTTGTTCATAAAAATACCCGCAGGCAGGGCAATCAAAAAATAAGCCCCAAAGTAGGCCGCCTGTAACAGGGTAGACCTGGCCTTTGTTACATTCAACGCGTCCTGAAAATGTTTATTCAGCACATCAAGTAAACCATAGGCTAATCCCCATAAAAAAAATAAGCTGGTTACCAGGATCAGCGGAAACAGGTACCCCTTTCCGTTTGTAGAGGGTTCAGCGGCTGAAGTAGCGGTTGATGTTAATGCCATGTAACTTGTAGTTTGGTAATCGTACTAAATATGTTATAACGACCGGTCTAAATGCGTATAGCCTCCGTCAACAAAAATAATTTGCCCGGTGGTGTGGCTTGATTTGCTGCTCAGCAAAAAAACTGTCATATCAGCAATCTCTTCCGATGTGGTCATTCTTTTTTCCAGGGGGATCTTAGCCACAATTTGCGCTAGTTTTTCTTCCGGGTTGGGAAGCGTCTTTATCCAGTTTTCATATAAAGGTGTCCAAACTTCTGCGGGCAGCACAGTATTTACACGTATGGAATAAGGCAGCAGTTCCACCGCCCACTCCCGCGTAAGCGCGTTAATGGCTCCTTTTGAAGCGGCATAACCCGAAGTGTTGCCCTGCCCGGTAACAGCTACTTTAGAACCAATATTAACGATATTGCCTTTCGATTTTTTGAGGTAAGGCAATGCAAAATGCGCCAGGTTATAATAATGACTCAGGTTTTTTTGAAGGGATTGAAAGAATTTGTCGGGAGATCCTTTTTCAAGTCCTACCCCGTCATTTATACCCGCGTTGTTAACTAAACCGTCTATCTGTCCGTATTTTTCAACGGTAAAGTCAATCACGCTGCTGCAGGTTTCCGGAGTGCCCAGCTCTGCCGTTACATAACTGGCTTTACCACCGGATTTTACAATTTCGTCAACTATAGTTTGGTTATCGGTTTTATTTCTTCCGGCAATTACTACAATGCCCCCTTCCGCGGCTATGGTTTTACTGATGGCGGCGCCAATGCCTTTGGCTCCCCCGGTAACGATATATACCTTATTAGCAAGATTCAGATCCATTATTTACGGTTTAGATTGATAATACATATTGCCCCGGTAAGAGCATAAAATACTGTATGCATACTTCCTGCACGCAGGTGAAGATAATCAGAGATGATAAAATTGTATAGCATTCCCTCCAAAAACCTTCTCCCTGTCTTCCTCCCCATAGTTTTCCATATATTTTTCCAGCAAACTTTTCCATTGCACATACATACCCGAAACCAAAATTACCGGCCAATCGCTCCCAAACATCAGCCTGCCGGTACCAAAAGCTTCAAATACCACATCAAGATAAGGATAAAAATCACCGGCGCTCCATGCTTTCCAGTTGGCTTCGGTAAACAGGCCAGACAGTTTGCAATATGTATTGGGATGACGGGCGATTTCCCTCATCAGCCTGGCCCATTCATCAATTTCCTTATGCCTGATATCCGGTTTGGCGCAATGGTCAATAACCATTGGCTGATCGGGAAACAGCGAAACAAATTCCAATGCAGGTTTTAACTGGTAGTGATAGATCAGTATATCATATGTATAATTAAAAGCCTTCAGCGCTTTTACGCCCCGCTGAAAATCCTTCCGCAACAAAAAATCATTGGGTTCTCCCTGCACAATATGCCGGTACCCTTTTATGGCGGTGTATTCCGAAAAATGCTGCAATCTTTCCTCTACATTATCAGCCCGCAGATCAACCCATCCCACCACACCTTTTATGAACGGATGCGTTTTTGCCAGTTCGCATAAGAACCGGGTTTCTATTTCCGACTGGTCGGCCTGCACAGCAACACACCCGTCTACATCATTCCGCCTTAAGGTAGATTCAATTGTTTGCGGAATATAATCCTGCTGCAGCACTTTCATATCATCCATCCAGCCATCCCGTTTCCTGTCGTATTTCCAAAAATGAACGTGTGTGTCTATGCAAGTCATAAAGTAGTAAGTTATTAGTGGTAAGTGGTAAGTCGTTATCAAACAAGTTTGACTAAATTCATTTTGCTTCCATTTTAGGTATTATTGATTTGGATAAGCCTACAATAATTCTCGTTACTTCCTCACAAAAGAATAGCAAATGATTCTTTTTTGACACTTCAATGTGCTTTAACCGCTCTGCTAAATAACACATAGATTTTACTTCATTACAGAAGTTTCTGGCTATTCCCAAAAACCTCATAAATTCTCTTTTACTTTTGGAATCAAAACCTTCTGCTATATTGTTTGATACAGATACCGCTGCTGATTGTATCTGATTTCTAAAAGCAAAATCTCTCGTCTGTTCAAATGCGCTGTAAATTTCCACCGTCAGATCCCGCGCCTTTTGCCAGGCTATCAGGTCTTCAAATTTAACAACTTTCATAACAGGTATTTTTTAGGTTAACATTACGCTGTTAAAAATGTGTTCTACCGTCACAATGTACACCTCACTTACAACTTACCACTTATCACTTACTACTTACCACTATTTGATATACCCCCAAAACTGTTCTGCCAAAAACCTGTTGCCCTCATCATTCATGTGTACGCCATCCGTTGTAAGGATGCCTGAATTTTTATCTTCCGGATTATGGCTGTTGATGTAGTCAATAATATTTTTATGCAGATCAATCAACTCAACCTTTTTGTTTTTAGCGATCCGGCGTACGATCTCCGAATATTTATTCAGGTCACCGTCCAGTTCATTAACATACCCTTTCTTTTCTCCCACAACAGTAGGTGTGCAAATCACCACTGTAGCGCCGGTGGCCTGAATTTTATCAATGATCTTATTATAAAACCGCTCAAACTTATCGGGGTCTGTGCCGGTTCCAAAGCTTCTTTTATGCCATACGTCATTTATGCCTACATATATAAATATAAGGTCGGGCTTTTTAGACAGCACATCCTCTTCCAGCCTTAAATAAAGATCATATATTTTATTACCGCCAATACCCGCGCCAATAAGATCGAAAGCCTTATCCTTACCGTCTTTCACCAGCATCTGCTGCAACAGGGTGATATACCCGTTGGGCGCAACACCTGCCTGGGTAATGGAATCACCAAAAAAAATGACTTTCTTTTTTTGCATAACAGTAAAAGCGGATAAAAAACCGATAGAAGCAATAAACGTAAAGTATGCAATGAAACGGTTCATATAGTTGTTTTATAAATGGATATTATTGTAGTTCGAATATCTTTTCCATCATAACCCATTTTTCCCCGGGTTTGGCCCAGGGAAGCGATTGCTGGAAGCTCCACATAAAATTTTCCCATTCCTGCACTTTTGGATTACCGGCATCTGAGCGGCTCTTTTTTTCAAAAGAGAAATCATCATTTACTTCCATGATCATGAACAGCCTGTTGCCGGTAAGATAGATATCCATAACCGTAATGCCATCGGCCTTTATCCTTTCCCGGATCTCCGGCCATATGTTCTGGTGTATCTTTTTATACTCCGCAATAACAGCAGGGTCGTCTTTCAGATCCACGGCAAGGCAATATCGTTTCATTTTTGAATTTTTTTATCTCAAAAAGATCAGCGGGCGGTTATCTGCTCCAGGCAACCAGGGTTTGTTTTGCCTGACCCAGTCCGTCAATACCCAGCTCAACCACATCGCCGGCATTCAGGTAAACGGGCGCCGGCTTCTGTCCTAACCCCACTCCTGCAGGTGTGCCCGTAGTAATAATATCGCCGGGCAGCAGGGTCATAAATTCACTGAGGTAAGCAATTAAAAAAGGAATTTTGAAGATCAGGTTTTTACTATTGCCGTCCTGCATGGTTTTACCGTTAACGGTTAGCCATAAACGAAGATCATTGATATCGCTGATTTCATCGGGCGTTACCAGCCAGGGCCCGATGGGAGCAAAGGTATCGCAGCTTTTACCCTTCACCCACTGCCCGCTTCTTTCTAATTGAAAAGCTCTTTCACTGTAATCGTTGTGAAGCATGTATCCGGCCACATAATCCATAGCGTCTTTTTCTTCCACATAGGATGCTTTTTTGCCTATAACAACAGCCAGTTCCACCTCCCAATCGGTTTTAGTGCTGTTGCGCGGGATAACCACATCATCATTGGGGCCGGAAACCGCTGACGTGGCTTTAAAGAATATGATGGGCTCAACAGGCAACTGCATATTACTTTCGGCAGCATGATCGGAATAATTCAATCCAATGCAGATCAGCTTGGAAGGGCGGCTCAATGGCGCACCTAATCTTTCTGCATTGTTCACTTCAGGGCAGGAGGACTCGTTTGATTTTAACCATTCGCTTAACCGCCTGATGCCATCTGTTGCAAAAAAATCTTCCGTATAATCTTCTCCAAAAGCGGAAACATCAATGCGTTTGCCGTTCTTCAATTCTATTCCGGGTTTTTCCTGACCGGCCTTTCCAAAGCGAATTAATTTCATAAATCATCTGTTTTTTAGTGGACTAAACTACTTCCATTTTTTGTGCACGCCAAACCATTTTTTGTGCAAACGATTGAAAAGCTAACGGGCATTAGGATTTGGTTTAATTTTAGGTAATTGTAATAACAGGCAACATGAACAATCAATCAGATAATAAAGTCCGGATAGTAACAGCAGCCAGTTTATTTGACGGGCATGATGCAGCCATCAATATCATGCGCCGCATACTGCAAAGTAAAGGCGCGGAAGTTATTCATCTCGGTCACGACCGGTCGGCCCGGGAAATTGCGGAATGCGCCATTGAAGAAGATGTGCAGGGCATTGCCCTTACCAGTTACCAGGGGGGGCATATGGAGTTTTTTAAATACATTAAAGACCTGCTGGATGAAAGCGGCTGCGGCCATATTAAAATTTTCGGTGGCGGTGGCGGTACCATCCTGCCCCAGGAAGCGGAGCAACTGCATCAATATGGCATTACCAGGATATACAGTCCCGATGATGGCAGGAAAATGGGACTGGAAGGCATGATCGAAGACGTGATGGCACATTGCAGCTTCTCCGTTACCGAAGTGCCCCAAAGCCCAACCAAAGCCCTGCCGTTAGGTGAATACAGGGATACGAGGAAGGTGGCGCGAGCGATTACCCTGGCGGAAAAAGGAGAAAGCTATTCCTGCCTGCTGCAGGAAATGAAGCATTCAGCCCCGGCAAACAACATCCCTGTTATTGGCATTACCGGCACCGGTGGCGCCGGAAAATCATCTGTAACCGATGAAATAGTACGCCGTTACCTTGGCGCCTTTACCGATAAAACCATTGCCGTTATTTCGGTTGACCCCAGCAAGAAAAAAACCGGCGGCGCTTTACTGGGAGACAGGATAAGAATGAATTCCGTTTCGGGCCCCCGCGTGTATATGCGTTCCCTGGCCACACGAGAAGACAACACAGCCATCAGCAAGGTAGCCAGAGAAGGCATTGCCATATGTAAGGCCGCGGGGTACGATTGCATTATTCTGGAAACGGCGGGGGTAGGACAAAGTGATATGAGCATTATAGATTACTGCGATGTGAGCATATACATAATGACACCGGAATACGGCGCAGCATCGCAATTAGAAAAAATCAACATGCTGGATTACGCGGACATTATTGCGATCAACAAATTTGATAAAGCGGGTGCGGAAGATGCGTTAAACGACGTAAGAAAGCAATACAAACGCAATCACCTGCTATTTGCAGCAGCTAATGACGAATTACCTGTGCTGGGCATATGTGCCAATACATTTAATGATAAAAGGGTAAACCGGTTTTTTGAATTATTGCTGCAGAAAATAAAAGCAAAAACAGGTGTATCGTGGAACGGTCTGCCAACAGGCATCTCCGGGAATGAGCAGGGAAGACAAGATGCCATTGTTATACCAGCCCGGCGGGTGCGGTACCTTAGTGAGATCAGCGACAGTATACGGACGTATAACAACCAGGTAAAAGAGCAAAGCCATATCGCATCGCAACTATACCAGTTGAACGGTGCGATTCAAATATTAAAAACACTACCTGAAATGAAATAAAGAAGTTCTTAGGCAAAAACAGGCGCTCCAAAAAATAATAACAACTCATGCAATCCATATTACAAAAACAATACGAAGCACTCGAAAAGAAGCTAAGCCCTGAAGTAAAGCAATTACTGGAAGAATGGAAGGAACTGCAAAAAAAATATGAGTCCGATTTTTTTGAATATACCGTACGCGGTAAAGTCATCAAACAGGAAATCAATACAGTGTCGTTAAGCGGAACAAAAATTCCAAAAGTTGTGTTGCCTGCCTACAAAGACTGGGGCGATATTGTGCAATGGCGAATGCAGGAAAATGTGCCCGGTGAATTTCCCTATACTTCCGGGGTGTTTGAGCTGAAACGGCAGGGAGAAGATCCTACAAGGATGTTTGCCGGCGAAGGCGGACCTGAACGCACCAATAAACGTTTCCATTATGTTTCCGCCGGACAGCCGGCAAAGCGGCTTTCTACTGCTTTTGACAGCGTTACATTGTATGGTGAAGACCCGGCATACCGTCCTGATATTTACGGTAAAATTGGTAACGCCGGCGTTAGCATTGCAACGGTAGACGATGCCAAAAAACTGTACAGCGGATTTGACCTGTGCGATCCTTCTACCTCCGTAAGCATGACCATTAATGGCCCGGCCCCGGTGATACTTGCTTTTTTTATGAATGCGGCCATTGACCAGCAATGTGAAAAATGGATTACAGCAAAAGGCTTATGGCAGGAAGTGGAAAAAGCAAGCAAAAAGAAATATGAACATCAGCCGCCCCCCGTATACTATGATCCTTCTTCACCCGAAAGGTTACCGGATGGCAACAACGGGTTAGGATTAAAGTTACTGGGTTTGAGTGGTGACGAGGTATTACCCCGTGAGGTGTATGAAAAGATCAGGGCTGAAGCATTGCAGCAGGTACGCGGCACCGTGCAGGCAGATATACTGAAGGAAGACCAGGCGCAAAATACCTGCATCTTTTCTACAGAGTTTGCCTTAAAGCTGATGGGTGATGTGCAGGCGTATTTCATTGAAAATAAAGTACGCAATTTTTACAGTGTCAGCATCAGCGGGTATCATATTGCAGAAGCCGGAGCCAACCCCGTTACGCAACTGGCTTTTACACTGGCAAACGGGTTTACCTATGTGGAGTATTACCTGAGCCGCGGTATGCATATTGATGATTTTGCGCCCAATCTTTCTTTTTTCTTTAGTAATGGTATGGACCCCGAATACAGCGTTATAGGCAGGGTAGCAAGAAGAATATGGGCCAAGGCCATAAAATATATTTACCATGGCAATGAACGTTCACAAAAATTAAAATATCATATCCAAACCAGCGGGCGAAGTCTGCATGCGCAGGAGATTGACTTTAACGATATACGCACCACGTTACAGGCTCTATATGCCATTTACGACAATTGCAATTCACTGCATACCAATGCATACGATGAAGCCATTACCACACCTACTGAAGAAAGTGTGCGGAGAGCCATGGCCATACAGCTTATTATTAACCGCGAACTGGGCTCGGCTAAAACGGAAAACTTTATACAGGGAAGCTTTGCTATTGAAGCATTAACCAACCTGGTAGAAAATGCAGTGCTTGCAGAATTTGACCGTATATCGGACAGGGGCGGTGTGCTGGGCGCCATGGAAAGAATGTACCAGCGCAATAAAATACAGGAAGAGAGTTTATATTACGAAAGCCTCAAACATTCCGGTGAGCTCCCGGTTGTTGGTGTAAATACCTTTTTAAATAAGAAAGGCAGCCCCACCCTGGTACCCGGTGAAGTGATCCGCAGCACCAAAGAAGAAAAAGAGCAGCAGATCGAAAATACCAGGGCATTCCAAAAACGAAATGAAGAGGTAGTGGCTGAAAAATTAGAAGCGCTCAAAACAGCCGCAGGCAATAACGAAAACCTGTTTGCTGTACTGATGGATACCGTTAAGCATTGCAGCCTCGGGCAAATTACCCATGCGCTATTTGAAGTAGGTGGCCAATACAGGAGAAATATGTAATAGGATAATCCTTAAATAATTTGACTATCAGGCGCCTGTAAATTGTTTTTGATTTTGTTTTCCCCGGCTTATCAGAATGTACAAACAAGGTGTATTCATCCCGTGGTTAACGTTTACTACCTGATACCTAACAGCCACACAAGCCTGTATTATTTGTATTTTTAGTGTTTCATATATTCCTGTTATGCTCAACGCAAAAATATTTCTCCCGGCTATACTATTATTATTTTTTCCTTTCCTGCTTCCGGCGCAGCGCCTGTTACCTTACAAAAACCCGGCACTTCCTGCGGCGGAAAGGGTTCAGGACCTGCTGCAAAGAATGACCATTGAAGAAAAATTCTGGCAATTGTTTATGATACCCGGGAACATAGATGATACCCTTCCCGGACAGTATAAAAACGGCATTTTCGGATTCCAGGTAAATGCCGGTTCAAAAGATGGTAATGCCGTGCAGCAATTGCTCACCTACAGCGCATCGGAAAACGCATTATCGCTGGCAAGAAAGATCAACGGTATTCAACACTATTTTGTTGAAAAAACAAGGCTGGGCATCCCCGTCATCGCTTTTGATGAGGCGCTGCACGGATTGGTGCGCGATGGCGCTACTGCTTTTCCTCAGGCCATTGCCCTGGCTGCCACATTTGATACAGCACTGATGAGCCGTGTTGCCCATGCTATTGCAACGGAAACAAAAATGCGCGGCATACGGCAAATCCTTTCGCCCGTTGTAAATATTGCCGGTGATGTACGCTGGGGCCGTACTGAGGAAACCTACGGTGAAGACCCTTTTCTGAGCAGCGAAATGGGTGTGGCTTTTGTAAGCGCTTTCGAAAAGATGGATATCATTACCACTCCCAAACATTTTGTTGCCAACGTGGGCGATGGCGGCCGCGACAGCTATCCCATTCATTTCAATGAACGCCTGCTGGAAGAAATTTACCTCCCGCCCTTTAGGGCCTGCATTGAACGCGGAGGATCGCGCTCCGTAATGACCGCCTACAATTCATTAGATGGTACTGCCAGCAGCGCGAACGACTGGCTGCTGAATAAAACCCTTAAAGATAAATGGGGCTTTAAAGGTTTTGTGATCTCCGATGCCGGCGCTACGGGAGGAACCGTAGTGCTGCATAATACGGCGAAGGATTATCCCGAATCGGCACAGCAATCCATTACCGGGGGACTTGATGTTATTTTTCAAACTGCTTATGACCACTATAAACTTTTTATTCCTCCTTTTTTAGATGGCGGAATAGATATGAAAAGAATAGACGATGCCGTGTCGAGGGTATTGCTCGCCAAATTTGAGCTGGGTTTATTTGAGCAACCTTACGTTGCAGAAACGGCGATCGTAAAATCATTAGCCACGCACAAAGCGTTAGCCCGCGAAGCGGCGGCAAAATCCATTGTGCTCCTGAAAAATGATAAGCATCTTTTACCACTTTCAAAAAACCTCCGCTCTATAGCAGTTATAGGGGAAGATGCCGTAGCGGCCAGGCTGGGCGGATACAGCGGGCCGGGGAATAACAAGGTTTCCATTTTGGACGGTATCCGCCAGAAAACCGGGGAAAATATACAGGTATCTTATGTGCCCGGCCCCGGAAGGGAAACAAAAGCATGGACGGTTGTCCCTCCAAAATATCTTCATCATATTGAGAACGGCAAAACAGTGGCGGGGATGCAGGGCAGTTACTTTAACAATATCAGCCTTAGCGGGGAACCGGCCCTTACCAGAACAGATGCTGCCATTAATTTTTCATGGACGTTATTTACACCCGGCACGGCCATTACCGAACAGTTTTATTCTGTTAGATGGGCAGGAACACTAAAAGCACCTGTATCCGGTAAATACAAAATAGGACTGGAAGGCAATGATGGTTATCGTTTATACATTAACGGCAGCCTCATTGTTGATAACTGGACCAAACGCAGCTATAATACTTTACTGTCTGATTTTACTTTTGAAAAAGATAAAGCGTATACACTCAGGGTTGAATTTTTTGAGCCTGTGGGCAATGCGCATATAAAGCTGGTATGGAATGCAGAAATAACTACGGATCAGGACGCCCAAATACAGGAAGCCGTTGCCGCCGCGCGCAGGTCGGACATAGCGGTAATAGTAGCGGGTATACATGAAGGTGAGTTCCAGGACAGGGCTATGCTTTCACTGCCGGGACGCCAGGAAGAGCTGATTCAGCAGGTAGCCGCTACCGGTAAGCCGGTGGTGGTGGTATTAGTGGGTGGCAGCGCGGTTACCATGCGCAACTGGTTAGATAAGGTACACAGTGTGCTGGATGTTTGGTATCCTGGTGAAGAAGGCGGGCATGCTGTTGCGGATGTTTTATTCGGCGATTATAACCCTGCGGGCCGCCTGCCTGTAACCTTTCCGGTGCATGAAGCGCAGTTGCCATTGGTATACAATCACAAACCCACCGGGCGGGGAGATGATTATAATAATTTAAGCGGGCTGCCCCTGTTCCCGTTCGGGTATGGATTAAGCTACACAACATTTGAATACAGCAATCCCGAGTTCAGTAAAAGAACAATGGCGCCTGGTGAAACCACCACGGTAAAATGCATGATAAAAAATACAGGGAAAGCAGATGGTGATGAGGTTGTTCAGTTATACATTACAGATAAGCTTGCATCGGTAGCCAGGCCCGTGATGGAATTAAAGGGATTTCAGCGTGTGTGGCTCAAAGCAGGCGAAAGCAGGCAAATTACATTTACGATTACACCTGAAATGCTGAGCATGCTGAACGCAGAAATGGAAACAGTAGTAGAACCCGGGGAGTTTACGATCATGATCGGGGCATCGTCGACGGATATACGGTTGAAGGAGGTGCTGGAAGTAAAATGAGTACAGCGGGTAGAAACATATTCCGCGGAGAATAAGGTTTTGCATTAAATACCATACTTTTCTACATAGCAGTCTGCAAATTTCGTATTTCATATGTTCTTCCTGGACCCTGTCCCGTAAAATATTTATTTTGTCGCGATGGTATTCACTACAGGAATATTGTGTATGGGATGAGCGCGGGCGAATATAGAACGCCAGGGTCTTGATTTTCCCGAAATGGCTTTTTGTGAGGATTCCGGCGTGACTAAAAAGGTTTCTTTTTTGGGGAAAGATATTGCGCGATTTTGTATAAGAATGACAACTCTTTTCATGTATATTTACTTTTAAAAGTTCACTTATGAAACCCCTGACCTTTCAGATGATTGCCTTGCTGACGGGCTTTATTGCCATATCTGCCTTTGGACAAAACAATAACAAAAAAGGATATGTCGTTGAAAATAACGGAGATACACTTCGGGGATGGATAAATTATAAAAACTGGAGAAAAAACCCGCAACAAATTCTTTTTAAAAAAGACTCCCTCACTGACAACGTGGCTAAGTTTGGCCCCGATGACATAATATGTTTTGAAATCACAGGGTTTGACAAGTATATAAAGGCGATCGTTGAAAAAGATATTCGCCCTGTTGACCAGAACCAGCTTGTGGAGGGAACAGAAAACATGACCATTACTGACACTGTTTTTTTGCGTCAAATTGTATCAGGGAGCACAATTGATTTGTACGAATTGATTGACACCAAACCTCACTATTTTATTAAGGAGGCTGCCGGGCCCTTTAAGGAACTGAGTTATAAGGTTTTTATCAACGAACGAAGTAATATTGCAAACCAAAAAAATTACATCAACCAATTAAGAGCGGTGGCGGGCAATAAAGAAATGCCATCTTCTCTGGAAACTAAAATTAATACTGCTGGTTATAAAGAGCAAGACTTAAAGGAGGTGGTAGCGGCAATTAACAAGCTGAACGGCTCGGTGTATTACAGCACTGGAAGTACGAGTGGTAGCAGAATAAAAGCAGCTCTTTTTGCAGGCATAGGAGGAGGGTATTCCTCATTGCGATTTAAAGGGGAACAGTTTTACATGGAAAAAATGAGTTATTCCGGGGGCTTTTCGCCTTATTTTTCTGTTGGAATGGATCTTGTGGAACAAAGAAACCTCCAGGCTTTATTTATCAGGATAGAGCTATCCTATTATTCTACGAGTTATACAGGAGAGGGAGCCACAGCCTCAAACCTGACAGATACTTCAAATGTTATTTTGAAATACCAGTTGAAGCAACAAAACATCTCTCCATCACTTTCGGTACTTTATAGTTTTATAAATAAAGAAAGTTACAAAATATATGCAGGCGCTGGTGTAGCGTATAATTTTTCATCATACTCCGAAAACAAATTCACTACTATAAAACCGGGGAATAAATCAAAGGAATTGGAAAACTATATTGTTCCTTCCAAACACTGGGTGAGCATGAATGCTACATTAGGAATGCGAATTACAAAGCATTGGGATGCAGCGGTGAAAGCAGACCTTTATGGCTCCTTCACAAACTACCCAACTTTCTCGTTAAATCCCAATACATACACAGCTCAGTTGCGCTGGTTTTTCTTGTAAAATAAATCATTCAGCGTCCTAAGCCTTTTATTGACAATGATGTAAGCCCGGATCAAAATTTGGTTTATATCTTTTCTGCGGGAGGTTGTTAGGAAGCTCAATCGTAATTTCATTGTCCCGGTTTAGCTGGACCGTGTTTTTTTCCATCGGAAACGATCTTCTCCGGCTGGAGCTATTCATCAAAAGTAAGTACGATCTTATTGCCTGATAAGCCTCCGGCGAATGCAGAGCGCCAGAGCTATGGTTTGTTCACAATGGCTTTCTATGAAAACCCCGGCACGACTAAAACGATTATTTTGTTGTATTGGTTAAAACAAGAAGCTGCGGGAAAGATGTTGTTCCTTTATCAATAAGCTTGCTTAACTCTCCTACCGTATGAAAATAGGAGCCTAATACAATGTCTGTATCACCATCATGGTCAAAATCCGCCGCTTCCATTGTTAACCATTTACCCGAAGCCGCTTCTATGGGAGAAGAAGGGTGAAAATTTAAATTTCCCTGGTTGGAAAAATAAACAAATCCATTCTCGGGATGCTCCAGGTCAGCATAAAACGCGATGGCTGCAATATCCAAATCACCGTCATTATCAAAATCGGCAGCTACGGCTTTAGACGTTCCGTACAATGGATAGAACCAGGCTTCTTTGAAATTATCTTTACCATCATTCAGGTATATCCGAAGGCCATGATAGTTCTTATTTACAGCCGAATAATCCCAGTTATCGCCATTGGTAAGTAAAATATCGGGATGCCCGTCTTTATTAAAATCCGCCAGTTCAAAATAGCTCGCCCCAAATACCGGTGAAAACTGCAGGAGCTTTTTTTCTTCGAATCCGCCATTCCCCAGATTATAAAACAGGGAAATACCTTCCCATGCCTGCGACATGAGCACCATAATATCAGGTTTGCCATCTCCGTTAAAATCTCTAACCTCTGCCTTCCTGGCGCCGGGAAGGCTTTTTATAATATTTTCTTTTGGCGCCTGAAAATCATCGTACCAGGCCAGCTTCCCGGCGTTATTTCCAAAATGGCAGATCACTGCATCTTCCTTGCCATCCATATTCAGATCAGCGCGTGCAAACTGAACCGGCCTGTATAAATGGTCAATGTTAATTTCAGGCAGCGGCGTCGTAAAGCTCGTATCAAACGACAGGAGGCGTCCTAACGGCTGATCCGACGGACCAAAGCTCCCAATCGTAAGCAGTAAGGGTGCCGCCCCTTTCCTGAAGCTGATATCAACGGGAGCACTCTCCGTATTCCAGGCCGATTTAAAGTTAAAGTGATTATCCAGGATGTATAATTTATGCTGGCCGTCTCCTATATATATTTCATCCGATGCGCTGTTAAATTTGAGCATGGTTGTTTTGGGGAGCGGCTTATCATCGAAGCTGATCTGCTTTGATAAGAATAAAGTGCAGGTATCCGAAATGGGATCATGTTTCTTTTGTGGCAATGGCGCTTCAGGCGCTTCGCTTTCAAAATATTGTACAATTTGATCCCAGTCTTTTTTGGTAATTAACGGTGTGCCTGGATATACATTCAATTTGCGCATGGTGGGCTGCTCTTCCGGAACCAAATCGGCATACGGGTCTTTGCCTGTTTCGTTTATGCCGAGCCGTAGCCCCATATTAGGCAACACGCGGTCAATCCACGTTTTTTTATCCAATAAAGAAGGATCGGGGAAAAGGTGGCACATCCCGCAGTATTGTAAGGCTAACTGTTTGCCGGGTGCAATAGAATCTACATTTGCAGTTTCTATTAAGCGTTTTGAAATAACCCCGGATATGTTTTCTGTTACTCCGGTGCATACAACAAATACAAATATTAAAGAAGCAATAATCCAACCGGCTTTAATAACAGGCATGCTACAAACATTTTAATACGGGTATACAAAAGTAAAGAGGCAGATGGTGACCTGCCTCTTTACTTATATCTTTTTTATATTTCCTTTCTGCCTGAAATTACTTTACATTCCAAAACACTTTGGTTGTAACATTATCTTTGGAAGCAACAGCTTCATAGTTTCTTGTGTTTAATATCCTCTCTGTTGAAGGATAGAGCAACCTTAGAGGCGGATTGGGAGATAATGTAGAACTGGCATCGTTGGGGAAGTTAAGCTCAGGATATTTTGTTCTCTTATATTCTGCCCAGGCCTGATTAGCCTGCATGATCCCAAAATCAATCCATTTTTGCGTGCCAATCTTTTTTAGATTTTCTGCCTGGTCTGCACCATACGCTACCAGCGGATCAGCAAGGAAAGTATTCACAACTGATTGCGTTGGAGGCGTTTCATGAGCGCCCCAGGAATCATTCAGATGGTTGAGATAATAATAGAAATCAATGGACTGGGTTATACCCTGTTCATACGCCGTTTTAGCATTACCTCCTCCCCATCTCTCATAGGCTTCTGCTTTAATAAAGCTCACTTCAGAAGCAGTTAAAATAATACCTGGAAAATTCCTGTTCTTGATAAAGGTTACAGAATCATATCTTGAATAATAACCTGCAGTTGTAGAGTCAGTTTGACGGGCACTCGTCCATGTATTAATAACGCCATGATATTCGCCGTTTTTGTTTGCGCTAAATAAAACGGGTAAACGGGGGTCATTAGAAGGATTAAGGATATCTTCTACCATATATCCCGGTGCAAGACTATTGATCCCAAAGCCACTTTCCATATCGCCTGAAACCAAGCTTCCTTCAGCAACAATCTGTATGGTTTCGTCTATATTATCAACTACGGGGTATTGAGTTGGATTGCCAAGAATTTCCTCTGCAATAGCTTTTGATCCGGCTTCGTCTGAATAAGAGGTGCGCATAGCAAGCCGCAGGCGCAGGGAATTACAGTACTTTCTCCATTTTAAAATATTTCCATCATTCACATAGTCACTTTTTTGCAACTGGTTGGTATAAAACGGATCAAGGGAAATAGTTGCCAGGTAATCGGCAATTCGCTTTAAATCCTGTTGAATGAAGCTATACACCTCTTTATCGGTATCATAGCTTGCCAAAATGATGCTTCCGCCGGTAGCATTTAATTGGCCTGAAGTACTAAAAGGAATATCACCCCACATATCCACTATTTGTGCAGTTTGATCATACACAAAGATCCTTGCGATTTCCACAAAAAGCTGGTATCCTGTTTTTTCTGGTGAGCTTTCGTCGTAAGAATTATACTTTTTCTCCAGTTCCCTGTACCGGGCTATGGTACCGGTATAATAGTCATTCCAGCGATCCTGTGTATAGTTAATCGCCTGTTCATAAATTTTAGACCCGTTGCTATATCCTATGGTTTGAGAATAGGCACCCAGCATAGGAATATGAAAAGTATACAGGTTCCAGTATCTCGGCATTACCCTGCCATTATCAAAAATGCCTGCAAATAATCCTTCTACATTTGAATTAACGGTTCTTTCAGGATTATTGTAATTGTCGTCAAAATCCGACTTTGTGCATCCCGTTATCAAAAATACCGGGATGGAAAAAATTAAAATGGCTCTTATAATTTGCTTTTTCATTGTAATCTGATTAATATTTTAAATTAAAATGATACCCTGATACTTGCACCTATTGAACGGGTTGCAGCACTGGCGCCACCGGCAAAAGCCTGGGAAAACGAGTTGGTTCCAATGCTTTCTTCCGGATCAAGATAAGGCAGGGATTTATAGAAGTAGAAAAGATTCCTTCCATAAATAGATATCGTTACATTCTGCATTTTAATTCTTTCCATTGCTTTTACAGGCAACGAATATGACAATGCCAGCTCACGTAGTTTTATAAAATTGTTGTCGAACACGGCGCCTTCATAAGTGCTGTAAGAACCTGAACCCGGCCAAGATCCCCATGCATAAGTATTCAAATAATAATTAGGTGCATCAATGATCACATCATTTTCCTTTCCATCGCTTTGTTTAGCACCTTTTAATATCATGCCGTCATCATACACCTTTTCGCCATTAGGGCCGGCCGTAGCATTGCCTTCCACTTTTACGTACGTTCCTGTACCATCCACATAATAGGAAATACCTCCATGCGATTTATCACGACCAAACAGGGAATTGGTGTACATCCCTGCACCTGTTCCGTACAAAAGCGCCTGTGAGATAACCTGCCCGCCCCACCTGAAATCAACAAGGAAATTGAGTGCAAAATTTTTATACATTAATGTATTTGTTAAACCGCCAAGCGATTTGGCCTGGATGTTACCCATCTTTGTCTGGTCATCAAAATTGATATCATAATATCCGTCTCCGTTAATTACATAATCGCCATTCGCATCTTGCCGTCTCTTATACCCTATAATATCTCCAGCCTGTTTGCCTATTTCAGAAACAATCAGCAACGAACCGTTATCAAGATTTGAATTCGTCAGTCTTTCAAGCCCTTCCATTAACGAAAGCACTTTATTGCGGTTAAATGCCAGGTTTAACCTGGTATCCCACTGAAAGTTCCTTCCCTTAACAGGACTACCATACAAAGCAAGCTCAACTCCATAATTTCTTAAGGACCCCACATTAACCAAAATACCAGTTGACCCGGTAGTGGCGGGAACGGTAAGGCTTAGTATCTGATCAGTAACCTTATTGTTATAATAAGACACATCAAATCCTAAACGATTATTAAGCAACTTGGTTTCCCAGCCAAATTCCATTTCTGTTTTGCGCTCGTTCTTTAAGTTGTTGTTGCCATAAGGGTTGCCGGGATACAGCGTTGCAACCCCGTTAATGCTTCCTGCATTATAAATAGTGTTTGCTACATAAGCCGGAGCAGGGTTACCAACCACACCCCATGAAGCTCTTAATTTACTATAAGATACAAACTGCGGCAATGTAAGTGCATTGCTCAGCTCAAAAGAACCGCTTACAGCCGGATAAACAAAAGTATTATTCCCCGGGTATAGTGTAGAAGTTCTTTCACGTCTTACCGTTCCTTCAAGAAATAAAAAGTTATTGTATTCCACACCCAAAATCCCAAACAACCCGTCTTTTACCAAAAAGCTCCTCGATGAAGAACCAGATGTTGGGGTGGTTTTGGAAGCATTAAAGCTAAACCAGTTTTCCTGGGTCAAACCATCACGTGTACCCTGTCCGGAATTATGGTAAACTTCTTCTCTTGCCTGGTATCCGGCAGAAACATTCAGGGTTAACTTATCCGTTACATTATTGGAATAGGTAAGCAACAGATCGCCATATGTGAAGTTATATTTGTTAAAGTTGGTTCCATAGTAACCACTTTCTCCGAATGCCAAAGGATAGTTTGCTTTATTTTTTGACTCGGCAAAATAACCAGTGTAGTCAGTTCCAAGCCTACCCCTGAAGCGGAGATTCCTCACAATATCATAATTAACCGTAGCAGATGCCATCAAACGATTTGAGGTTTCATCAAAACTATTTTCAAGCTGGTTCCACAAAAAATCCAGGAAGTCGTACCCCCGTATATTATATTTTAATGCTTCCGCAGGGTCTTTGGAAACATCATTAAAAGGAACGTACTTGTATCCTTTTGTAGTTTTATACTTATCAAAAATTACATCCATTCTTTCTGCAGCACTCAGGAAACCGCCGTAGTTATTAGTAAGCCTGTCAATCTGGTAGGGGCGATTGTGCACCTTTTCATTAACATAGCTTATGATCAGATCGGTACTAAACTTAGGAGTGATCTTAAAGGAAGTATTTAAATTAAAAGTGTTTTTTTCCTGCTTACCGCCAATTTGTATACCCTTGTAATCATTACGGGTATACGATAACCTGTAATTAAACTGATCTGTAGCATTGCTTACCGCAATGTTCTGAACAGCGCTCATTCCATCCCTGTAGAACGAGTTCCAGTAATTCTTTTGGGCAACATAAGGCCGCATTTCCCCATCCCACCAGTAAACATCCTCTCCGGTAAATTTAGGGCCGAACTGACCGTAAGCCCGGAAGATGGGGTATTTCACCGTTTGTCCGTTTACTGTAGTTTGAAGCCACCCGGCATCATCGGAGCCAAAACTACCCATATTAGTTCCGCGATCGTACCCGGGTCCATATTCATTCTGAAGATCAGGCACTATGGCTACTGTTTCGCTAATGTAGGATGAATTAAAATCCACACCCAGTCCTTTTTTACCTTTCCCGTTTTTTGTAGTAATCACGATCACACCATTAGCAGCATCAGAACCATATAATGCGGAAGCAGCGGCGCCCTTTAAAATAGTTAGTGATTCTATATTTTCGGGATTAATATCTAAAAGCCCGTTTCCATTAATGCGTGGTGAGCTCCAGAAACCGTCATTATTAGCCTCTCCGTTCCGGGTAACCACTCCATCCACTACCAATAAAGGCTGGCGGGAAAAATTAATGGAATTCAATCCGCGGATACCTACACTAACCGCACTGGTAGCGCCTCCGGGATTAGTATTGATGTTTACCCCGGGAGCTTTACCATATAAAGCCGATGCAAAATTTGTTGGCGAGGTTAACAGAATATCTTTTGAACTCACTGTAGATACCGCATAGCCCAATTTTCTTTGTTCTTTTTTGATACCCATCGCGGTTACAACTACTTCGGTAAGCGCATTTTCCGAAGCTGCCAGTTCAACAACAATATCTGCATTTGAGCCAATCCGCACCTCTTGCGTGGCATAACCTACATAACTAAATACAAGAACAGCATTTTCTGCTGCATTGATTGAAAATCGTCCATTTTCATTTGTAAAGGTACCTCCGGTATTGCTACCCTTTTCAGTAACAGAAACCCCTGGTAAAACTGCTCCGGAAGCGTCTCTTACCAAACCGGTTATTGTTTTTGTTCCCTGCCCGAAAGTAAATGCACTGCATAAGAAGAGCATTCCCATAAGCAAAAAACGAGTTGCTGATTTCTTCATCGTTGTTAGTTTTTGAATTTATAAAGAAAGAATTTGCTTAAAATCAAGGAGCTACAAGAAACTTAATGTTAATTATAATAATTAATGCAAATTTAACAATACTTTTTTAAAAAAAACAAAAAGATTTGTTTTTAAAACAATTAATAAAATAAGTTTTGGTAAATAGTAACGAAATGACAATATTTCCGCTTATTAGTAGAGAAGATTTTATTTATAAACGCTGCTTACTCATAAAATAATATTTTCTGGAATAAGACTCTGGGTCAAAAAATGAAATTCCGGCATACATTAACCCCATACTATAATTGTTATTGGTGAGCGCCTGTTATTGATGAGCGCCGAATTTTGAAAGCCGGTATGGCACCACTATGTGAGCCACCAACTGTGGCGGCATTTATTTCCTGTGTTTTACTTTACACATAATAAATGCTCCCGTCATGCTTAGTGTCTGCACGAGATACTTAACCACAGAAGTTTCTAATATGGGGAGTTTTTTTAAATGCTAATAGATGCTTTTTGATGCATACACGCTTTCTTCTTTGCCACTTTTTACGGCATAAGTAAAGCCTTTCTGTAAGGCATAGGCGCCGTATTCGCCTTTTTTATTTAATGCCAGAAATCCAACCTGTATTTTTTTTGATTTCTCCGGGCTACGTTTAATGATGCGCTGAACCGCTTCTTTACAGGCGGCTTCGGGCGAATGTCCCTGGCGCATCAGTTCCACCACGAGGTGTGAACCTACAATGCGGATCACTTCTTCGCCTACGCCGGTGGAAGTAGCGGCGCCAATCTCATTATCTACATACAATCCTGCGCCAATGATGGGAGAATCACCCACCCGCCCGTGAATTTTATAGGCCATCCCACTGGTAGTGCAGGCGCCGCTTAAGTTCCCGCCGGCATCCATGGCTACCATACCAATGGTGTCGTGGTTGTTGGGGCCGCCGGGCATAGGATCATTCTCTTTATTGTATAATTGATTTTCCACGTTGATCACCGGATCGTATTTAGCCGTTTTCAGCCATTTTTTCCAGGCTCTTTCACTCTCCGGCGTAAGAAGGTTCTCTTTTTTGAACCCGTTAGCCAGGGCAAACTGCAGGGCGCCGTCACCGGCCAAAACAATATGCGGTGTTTTTTCCATCACCAGCCGGGCAACCGAAATAGCATGCACAATATGTTCCAATGCCATTACCGACCCGCAATTATATTGCTCATCCATGATACAGGCATCCAGCGTTACATGCCCGTCCCGGTCGGGTAAGCCTCCATATCCAATGCTTTGATTGGTGGGGTCGGCCTCCGGTATTTTTACACCAGCTTCCACCGCATCTAAGGCCCTGCCTCCTTTGCCAAGTATGGTCCAGGCCCCGGCATTAGCCGCTTTACCAAAATCCCAGGTAGAGATTACAACAGGATTATTAATAACGGGAATGGGTAAGGTTGCCGTATCGGCCAATACCTGCCTGCCTGTTAAAACCGCTGCGGAGCTTATTACCGAGGCTTGCAAAAATTTTCTGCGGGTAGACATTTCCTATTTTTTAAACTGTTTTTCAGTAATTTTTATATGCTCAAAATTAAATGAAATGGCAGTTCATTTAAACAATAATTAAAAAGAGAAGCTGTCTCCTGATGAAACAGCTTCTCTTTTAGTTTCTTAAAAAAATTATGGCATCCAATATACCTTTATCTGTGCTTGTTGATCCAATGATAAAGCTGTTCCACCCAATGCGGCTAACCAATTTGTTCTATTATTTAGCTCCTCGTCGGCCGGGTATGGAACTTTGTTAGGCCTAACCAGTGGAGTATACGTCGGATCTTTAGGTGTTAATCCGGTTCTTCTCACTAACGCCCACCCTTCCATTGGATTCCAAATAGCGCTAAGCCACGCCTGAGTAACAATCTTTTTAAAAGCATCCGCATCATCTGCGCCATTATACGCCACCGATGGAACATTTAAGAAGGTTGTAATTTCTGCCGGAGTAGGCTTGGTAGGCAAATTTGTGATCCATGACATGGCATACCAAAAATCAATGGAAGACTTAATGCCCGCTTCGTAAGCAGTTTTAGCAGCAGCGACATCTTTAGCTACTCCCAATCCGCGCTGATAGATCTCCGCTTTCAAAAAATATACATCTGCTTCCGATATAATCAGGTAAGGATAATTCTGCCTTCCGTTAAATAATAAATTAACATTGAATGAAGCATATTTATTATCGGCATCTGCTCCTATTGCCGGACGGGCTCCATCACCAGGGTAAGGATCGCCACCATCTATCACCGAGTGGTTCTGTGGTTGCGGAACCCAAAGGTCCGCATTGTTTGTCATGAACCAAACTTTTGTACGTGGATCAAAAATTCCAGAGCCATCGGTGTTATTGTTACTCGACATCTGGGCCCAAACATTGCTGCTCATGCGAATTTTGGAAATAGAGTTTTCTGCAAAACTACTCCACAACCTGTCAGTAGTAACAACCGGCGCGACCTTACCAGGCCAAAAACCGAAATTGTTTTTTTCCAGTGCGGCTGGGTCCTGATTCATCGGCAAAGGCTTATTACCGCCAATGATGTCAGTAATAATCTCAGAAGCAAGTGCCTGCTCTTTTTCGTAAAGTCTTACTGCATATCTCAAACGAAGTGCATTCGCAAAACGGATCCATGCAGTAAAATCATTCTTTAAGAAAGAGTCTGAGTTACCAATGCTGATTTGAGTAGCATCTCCAATTTTTATCCCTTCAGCAGCCGATTTAAGATCAGCTAACACACTCTTATAGATATCAACCTGTTTATCATATGCTGGACGGCGCGACTCCAGATTGTCTGCCATACCGGCCTGTGTATATGGAATATCGCCGTAAAAATCCAGCATCTGCAAAGTCTTGGAAGCCATCAAAATATCCGCTATGAATTTTACATTGCTGTACTCCGCCTTAGCTGGACTATTATTGATTAAGTCCTGTAGCTTTTTATAATCAAACAAAACAGGATAATATGAATTCCATAAACCTGCATTGTATATAGCTGTACTGGTAACTTCATTTTGCACCGCCTGCTGGTTAGTAAGATCAAGCAGCAGATAGATGTTCAGCGCATCATTACCATTGGTAATATCTTTCGATATTCCATTAAACAGCCCGGGAATAGTTAAAGTTGAAATACTCGGCTTATCGGGGGTTTCATTCATTTCTTCAAAACCCTTTGTACACGAAAAGAATGCAGCAAAAGCGAGAATTATTATATAATTAAATTTTAGTTTCATCTTATTAATTTTTCTGGTTAAAACGAAGCCCTTACAGAAAATCCAAATGAACGGAAGTTAGGCATAGATGAGTTTTCGAGCCCTTGCACATTTCCTATACCGTTTACGCCTTCGGGATTGAGTCCTTTAGGTATTGTAGTAAATAGGTAAAACAGATCCCTTCCTATTACTGACAAACTCAGGTTTTGAAATATATGGGTTTTCTTCACCACTGAGGCTGGAAACTGGTAAGAAAGGCTGGCTTCTCTGAGTTTCATCCAAGAGTTTTCGAAAACTGATAATGAACGAGGCACACCAAGATGATTCCATGATGCATAAGAAATTCCGTAATACCAGGAAGCGGGTACTATCACATCATTAGGTTTTCCATCAGCATACACGCCGTCCATAATCATACCCACATTGCCAGTTGTTCCATCAGGATAGGTGTAGGGTAAGCCACCACCGTTACGTTCTTTTACAGTTTCCTGTCTCAACCCGTTACCCATTGCAGAGCTATAAGATCCAAACCAGGTATCTCCACCCCATTTAAAGTCGGTAAGAAAATAGAGAGAGAAGTTTTTATAGCGAAGTGTATTAGCAATACCACCAGTAAGTTTAGGTATGGAGTTTCCGATAGGTACTTCATTAGGTGTAAGCACCCACTCTGTAGCAGCAATATGTTCCTGCCCATCAGGTGTGGTGTATTTCATCACTTGCCCATCTCCACCAATCGCCTGACGTACTACTATATTACCATTCTGATCATACGTAAAGTCTTTTCCATAAATGGTTCCGTAGTTATCTCCCACCCGAACTTTTTGTAACGCCCCACTTGATCCATAAACACTTCCTATGGTGAGCACACTATCCACACCAGAAAGGGAAATTAATTTATTTGTTGCCCGTGAACCATTAACCGTAATGCTCCATGAGAAGTTTTTTGTGGTTATCGGATTTGCATTGATAAAAAACTCAAATCCTTTACTTGCCAATTTTGCATCATTAATCCTTATCGAACTAACTCCTGATGAAATTGGAAGGGCGGTTTCAACAATTTGCGGGGAGGCATTGCCTGCATAGCCGGTTAGCTCGATATTCAACTTATTATTGAATAATCCTAAATTAAGTGTTGCCTCATATTGTTTTGTTCTCTGAGGTTTAATACGAGGGTCGGTAAGAATGTTCTGGAATGACTGCGCTACCGTACCGTTATATGCAACCCCGTCGATTATCGCATTTGTTGCATATGGGTCGGTACCACTGCCTCTGCCTGCGTAAGATAAAGCAACTTTACCATAGCTCAACCAGGGAGCAGATTCTTTGAGGCTGCTGATCCCATCTGTGAACACATATGCTAAACTCACAGCAGGATAAAAGAAGGTATTATAGGGGGATCGTAAAGTGGAAGTCCAGTCATTACGGCCTGTTACCTGCAAAAACAAATAGTTTTTGTATGAGATATCAAAGATGCCGATTAAAGAATTGATTTTATAAGCAAATGGTAAATCAACAATATCTTCATTAATATTAACTGGCTCACTACCGTTTTTCAGATTGAAAAGAAACGGATTAATAAAGTTTCCACGTGTTGCAAGACTGTTAGCATAATTCTTAACGTTAACAGACTCTCCACCTGCAGTCAGACTTATATTAATGTCCTTATCTGCAACATTATCCTTGTAGAATCGCGCCATACCCAACATATTAAGGGTATTATTCCGGTCGTTACGAACTCCAAATTTACCGCCTGTAATTCCCTGAGGATCTCTTGGATAATTCCTAATTTCTATCCGGTCGTTGCTATTGTCAACACCTGCCTGTCCTGTTAATGTAAGCCAGGAGGTAGGCGTAGCTGTCAATTTTACACTACCTATAAAATTCTTACGATTTAGCTGTGTATTATTTTTATCGATGTACCAAAATGCATTTTGCAAATAACTATTTCCATTAAATGGATATGCCTGTTCGCCGGCAGGGAAGTTACTGGAATTCGTCACATCATTTAAAGAGCCGTCTGCCTTGTAAGTATTCGCAAGATCAACATAAGGATCGTAATCGCGTGGAGCTGCATAAAACATGCCCTGCAGGTAAGAATTTCCTATCGCCGGTGTATTTAATCTTTTGTAGCTTAAATAGCTGGCAGATATATCAGCAGTAAGTTTTGGACTGATATTGATGGTTGAACCTAAAGTAAGCATATTAGAGGCGTAATTGCTATTAAGAACATTTGCCTTATTGTCCTCTCTTGTATAGGCAAGTCTAAACGACCCTATGTCTCCTCCGCTGGAAACAGAAACATTATGTTGACTGGTAGACCCATTGGGAAAGAATACTTTCCAGGCATCGGGGTGAGCACTGTATGGCCTTTGTACTCCGTCATACCACAACATCGGCTGACCATCAAATTTAGGTCCCCAGGATAAAGCACCGGGAAATGAAATAAACGGCCAGGCCACAGTTGGATTATCATAAGGCAGCATACCATGCGCACCTTTAGTATAAACGCCCATCTGATCCGGGCCGTAGATAGGTGTTTGAATACGCTGTCCATTACCATTTACATTAAACCTTTTGTTATTATCGCCTGTCCATAAAGAAGAAATAAAACCAGCTCCATAGTCATTCTGGAAATTAAAGAAGTCATTGTATACAGAACTAAAGCGATCATTGAACGAGTAATCAATACCAAGTCCTTTTTTCTTGGTTCCCTTTTTCCTGGTTACCAATATCACACCATTGGCACCCCTGTTACCATATAAAGCAGAAGCTGCAGGTCCTTTTAACACTGTTACACTTTCAATATCTTCTGAATTGATAAAGTTTAATCCTGTTCCCCAGTCATTATAGGTAGCAACATCCTCATTTAATTTTGTTCCCAGTGAGCTTCCGTTTAAAGGCGTATTATTAATAGGAACTCCATCCACTACAATTAAAGCGCGATTGTCTCCGGTCAAATTGGTATTACCTCTAATCACCAATCTTGAAGATCCGCCCTCTACTCCACCCGAGGCCTGACTGATATTCAAACCTGAAACTTTCCCCATCAATCCTTGTGCTATTGTTGGAGCCTGAGCTAATGTTAAATCTTTGCCATCAACTTTCTGAGCTGCATAACCCAGTGATCGGGGCGAACGTTTAATGCCAAGAGCTGTTACAACAACCTCATCAAGGCTACCTGCAGCTTCGGACAGGGTAATATTTATCTCAGAAGCAGTGCCTACAGAAACCTGTTTTTCTTCAAACCCCACATAACTAACCACTAGGATTGCATTGTTTCTTCCCACAGAAATAGAATACTTTCCATTTTCATCCGTTACAACTGTTTGGGAAGCACCTCTAACAGCTATTGTTGCACCTGCAACAGGATTCCCTTTATCATCTTTTACTATGCCGCTGATAACCCGCCCTTCCTGTGCGAACAGCGCTATATTGCCCGCCAGCAGGACCAGCAAAACCAGTAAAATTTGTTTTTTTACTTTTTTCATTTACAGTTGAGTTTTAATTTATGATTGACTAAGACTAACAATATTTAAGACCGGTACAACCCGCTATTCCACTATGGCGTAGTGCGGCTGCTCTGTTCCGCCACACAATCCCCCGGGTTAACCAAACAACAACTCACTTTGTTACTGCCCTTCACCAAAGTCCGGTGCATTTTTATCATACCATATCCGTTGTGAGCTTAATGTTGGAACATCCTGGGCGTTGGGTGTAAAGCCCTGTTCGCTCATTGCGGCATTCCAGTTGTTCCTGTTCACTTCTCCGGGGTCGGTTAACCACCAGCGGCGCGGTATCTGCTCATTAAAAGGTTCACGGGCATAATAGGCTGAACCGTTTCTGGGATAGCCTGTTCTGCGAACCAATACAAAAGCTTCACTGGCATTGCGGTAAAAGTTCAGGTATTGCTGTATATATATTCTTTCAAGGTCATTCGTACCATTAAATGCCACTTCCGGGCCATTTAAATATGCCGCAATTTCCGCATCACCATTTCCACTGAATCCGGTAGCAGATTGCGCGGTTACCGCTATAGCATTCATTGTTTTAATGGAAGAAGTAACGCCTTTTTTATACCAGTCTTCTGCTGTGCCTTTGGTATCAATTCCATTACCATAACCTTTCTCAATAAACTCCGCCACCAGCAAACAGGATTCGGCATTCGATACCAGCACATCCGTATAATCGCCGGTTGCTCCGTTTAACCTGGGCGAAAAGAATTTGCGGTTAATGGGTGAGATCAGGAAATAACGTGAAACCACATTGCCCGGGTCGGTATTGCCCACTGCAAAAGCGTTACTTATATAGCCTGCAACAGTTGGGTTTGTTGTCCAGTCTGCCGGCGCCCCCTGGAAACTGATATGCGGGTCATTGGGATCAATAAACGCCGGGAGGCTTGTTGAATATTTGGCTAAAGTATCTTCATAGCTGCCGGTTAGATCGTTGGACTCAAAATATATGGGCAATCTTGGATCATCAGCGGCTTTCAGAAAGTTAACGATAGAAGTACTACCATAGCGGGCGCTTCTGTAATTGATATCATTGCCAAAAGGTGAGAAGTTAGGATTGGTATACTTTAACTGCGCATCATCATTATCAATAGGTCCAATAGCATTCTGCATTACCTGCTTAAATATTTCCTGTGCTTTTGCGGCGTTCTGGTTGTCTAACCGTGCGGCTATGCGCAGCTTAAGGGTGTTGGCTAACTTCACCCATTTGGTCCAATCGCCCTGGTAAAAAATATCGGAGTTACCATAGGCAAGCTGATTGGAAAGCGAGCTGTTAGACAGTATGCTGATCGCATTGTCCAGTTCTCCCAGCCAGGTAGTAAATAGAGATTCCTGTGTATCATAAGCGGGGCTGTAATCAGCTTCGTACCGTCCTTTTATCGCCCCTGTATAAGGTATGGAGCCGTTCATATCGGTAACCTTTATGCCATGCAGGGCCTGTATGATATACGTTACTTCCTGCATTTTCTGATACTGATCTTTGTCCGGAAGGGTACTGATCTGCCTCCTGATCTCAAACAGGTTGGGCAATATCTGGGAATAGTACACGCCATAACGGCCATTTACGTTACCGGTTACTTCATATGGGCTGGCGGTAACATGCTGGGTAAACCGGAACAACTGTTCCATCCCTTCCCATATCCATTCACCACCATTATAGGTCATTAGCCTTTCCTGGGAATAACTTAAAAGGTATTTAATATCGGGTGTGGTTACAATGGTGGGATCCGTATTGATGTTGCCAAATTGTTTTTCGCAGGAGGTGCCGGCGATCGCCGCAAACCCTATTACTGCTATATATTTTGAAACGCTTTTCATGACTTGTAATAATTAAATAATAAAAAAACAATTCCATTAAAAGGTAGCCCTGAGCGTAAATACAAATGAACGCATCATAGGCAAAAATCCTTCTTCGCCGGAATAAGCCGTGTTGTTTGAATTATTGGAAGCCGGGTTAAAATTGTAAGGCAGTGTATTATGCAAATACAACAGATCGCGACCAACAACAGACAAAGACAAAGCGTTCAGCTTAAGCTTTTCATAAAACTTAGCCGGTATACGATACGATAATGCCACCTGGCGCAGCGATATCCATGAATTTTTAAGTACCCAAAAATCCGCTACCCCGGTTGAAGACGAACCGTAGCGATAATAGAACTGGGGAAGATGCGAAGGCTCAACCAATCCCTGGTCGTATGCCTGCTGGTACGTCATGCCGCCTACATCGGCTGTGCCGCCTCCGGGTTTATCAACTATTTGACCCGGGGCAAAAACACCTTCGGGGATTATACCATCATCGTAAGTGCCGCCATCATTAGCATACTGGGATGTCCACTGAATACCGCCGTTCTGAGCATCCCTTCCGGGAAGACTATTGGGAAATACACCCGTATGCGTTCCATACCGGTAGCTCAGCAATACAAAATCACCTCCTATTTTAGCATCCAACAATACATTCAGGCTGAAATTTTTATAATTGAACGTATTGTCCCATCCTGCGCGGAATTTAGCATTGATATCACCCACATCCTGCCATACATTACTTCTGTTAGGAAATGCTGTTCTTGAATCGCTGCGCCATTGAAGAATAGGAAGTCCATTGCGGGGATCATTTTTATCTGTGCCCTCGAAAGCGGTGGAATGTATTTGTGTACGCAATGTGCCGTATGATTTGCCTACAACAGCCCATGTACTGATCTCGCCAATGTTGGCGCCCAGGTTAAATTCTGTTCTGCCAGGGTAAAGATCTACAATCATATTTCTGTTAACGGCATAATTTAGCGCCGTATTCCAGCTAAAGTTCTTTGTTCTTAACGGAGTGGCATCTAATGAAATTTCGATACCCCTGTTGCGTATGTTACCGGCATTGATAAATATGGTGCTTACACCAGACTCTGTTGGCGTGCCAATATCCAGCAACTGGTTTTTAGTATTGTCCTGGTATACACTTACGTCTAATCCTAAACGATTTTCAAGAAACCGCATTTCCAGTCCGATTTCTTTTGATATTTTACGCTGGGGTTTAAGATTCGGCTGTAATACTGACCCGGAGCTATAGGTTGAGAGCGGCACGGTTTGCCCGTTAGCGGTGCTGTATCCATTAAAGGCAAACCCGGGGTTAATCCTGAAGGGATCGGTATCACCGCCCAATGCGGCAAGGTTTCCTCTTAATTTGCCGTAGCTGATCCAGGACGGAAGGCTGTTTTTAAATGTTTCACTAAATATCCATGATAAGCTGGCCGCGGGATAAGTATAAAAGTTATTACCGCTACCATTGGTGTACGTTAATGAAGAAGACCAGTCGCCACGCCAGGTAGCCTGCAGGAATAACATGTCTTTATATCCTATATCAGCGCTGGCATATAATGAGTTAAAGCTTTTACGGTTCCTTATTCCCGCTGTAGTGGTGGGCTGATTAACAGAATTGGCTATATAATAGTTACCCGGATAGCTTAATCCCCCGCTGGTGGAGCTGTTTTCATACGTGGTTTTATAGCGTTGCGCTTCACCACCTATATAGCCACTGATGGAGAGGTCCGGATTAATATCCTTGTTCATCATCAGCATCCATTTCTGCATATTGCTTTCCTTGGTTTGGAACCCGAGTGAATACAGTCCGCCCGTAAAATTTTGCCCCTGGCCCAACTCCTTACTTTCCGACCGGGTATAAATGTTATTAATATTCCCTTCTAAGATCAGTTTCGCCCAATCGGTTAACGTAACGGTAAAGGCCACACGACCACGGAGCAGTTGCTCTTTTTGAAAATAGTTGTTTTCATATAATGAGAACCAGAACCTTGTTTCAGGGGCCAGGTTGGTTTCGGCAGAATTGCCGGGATTAGGAACGCCACCGAACTGGCTGGTATAATGTTCTCTTTGCGACCAGTATTTGGTGTCATAGTTACGCGGCATCATCCACGAATACAGCTTGCCAAAATTATAGGAAGCAAATGCATCCAGCCCGCCTAAGCGTGGCGGGTTTTTACCATTAAAATCAGTATAGGCCGCGCTCATATCCACTTCCAGGAACTTGGTGAACTTATGTGTAACCCTAAGGTCAAATGCATTTTTTGTAAACTTGTTGTTACTTACAACACCCTCGGCCTCATTGCGGTTATAGGATAAACGAAAAGTTGATTTTTCTGTTCCGCCGTCAATGGCAACATTGGTATTATAGCCAACACCCGTTTGAAAAGCGTCCAAAAAGTTATTGGGCTGCGGAAGATATTTGGTAGGCGTACCATCATAATTAATTACATCCTGCCCAAGCATACGCGGACCCCAGTTTTCCAGTTCACGTCCTATACCCCTGTCAATATATGGCAGGCCTGAGACAGGATCGGTAGGAAATACTTTTGTAGTCCATCTTTCATTGGCCTTATAATTCGGATCCCTGGCATCGGTAAAGAAATCACCAACCGTTCCGCCCCCAAATTCATTCTGAAAATCGGGTCCCGCATATGGATCAGTTATATTCACCGACTGGTTAACCGTTATGCCAATGCCCTGGCGCTGTTTTCCTTTTTTAGTAGTAATTAAAATTACCCCGTTTACCGCTCTTGTGCCGTACAGGGCAGCAGCGGCAGAGCCTTTTAATACAGATACACTTTCAAAGTCTTCCATATTCAGGTTCTTCAGGTCGTTACCAAAATCGCGCCCGTTACCGCTAAAAATATCGTTGTCCATGATCACGCCGTCAATAACAAAAATGGGCTGGTTATTGGTTCCCAGGGTAGAGTTACCGCGGATTATAATTTTGGAGTTGGCCATCAAGCCACCGGCTCCTCCCATGTCAATCTGCACGCCTGCAACCCGGCCCTGTAAGGCATTAATTGGGTTAATCTCATTGGTTTTAGACAACTCAGCGCCTTTAACTTCCGTTATGGAAAAGCCTAATTGCCTTTTTTGTTTTGTTACTCCCAGCGCTGTTACTACAACCGCTTCACTTTCTGTTATACTTGGTTTGAGTATTACAGATAAGGTAGTTTGCGTTCCAATGGTTACTTCTGTAGTTTCATATCCCACGGAAGAAAACACAAGCACATTCTGAGAAGTTGCCAATGATACACTAAAACGCCCTTCGGCATCCGTAGCAGCAATGGCGCTTGCTCCCTTTACCGCAACCGATACGCCCGGTAACGCTGCTCCGCTTTCATCGGAAACAGTTCCGGAAACCGTTTTTCTTTGCTGGGCGAAAGCATAAACCCCTGATAACACTATAAAAAGCATTAACAGCAGATGCTTAACATTTGACTTCATCATTGTTAGTTTTAGTTGTAAATTTTGTTTAAGGGTTTCTCTCAGGCAGCTTCCTGAATTTTATTTTTGCGTGCTATGCCTTTCTCATATTTCTCCATTACCAGGGCCGCGCCTCCTATAAGCTGGGCCTCATGCCCCAGCCCGGATATTACAATCGTTGTATTGGCCGCAAGCCGTGGGATACAATGCTCGTTTAATGCCTGCTGAATAGGCGCCTGCAATATTTTACCGGAAGAAGATCCTCTTCCGCTAAGTACTACCAGTTCGGGATTTAACAAATGAATTAAAATGGCGATGCCGCGGCCGATATTATAACCGGCTTCCGACAACAGCTCAACCGCAAAACGATCTCCCTTTGCAGCAGCATCAATAACAGCATCGGCAGCATCTTCCGGATTTAGCGCTTCCAGTCCCGATTTTTTTAAAACGGAGGTTCTGCCGGAGGCTAACCCTTCCAAGGCCTTTTCTATTACCGCCGTTAAAGCAGCTTCTGTTTCCAAACAACCGCTTTTGCCACAACTGCATAGCTTACCATTCTGGAAAAGCGGAATATGGCTGAACTCACCCGCAAAACCGTTATCTCCCCTGAACAACACATTGTTCAATATCAAACCCAGCCCAATACCCCAACCCACATTAATTACCATCACATTTTTTTTATTAAGCGCGGCGCCAAACTTTTGCTCGGCCAGCGCAATAAGACTTGAGTCATTATCAATAAATACAGGAACCCCGGTTTTACTTTCAATAAATGAAGTAATGGTACCCTGCCCGTTCCCGGGAAAGGAGTAATTCACTCCTTCCTTCGCATCAATAAACCCCGGCATACTAATGCCAATACCCGCGATTTTACTTTTGGCTATTCCTGCTTCGTCTATTACTTCGCTAATCTTGTCGGTAATAATGTCTAACGCCCCGGGATTACCCGCCAGGTTCAGTTCTATGCTTTCCATTTTCCCGATATGCCTGTTTTGCATATCCATTACTACCAAACGGGTAACAAACTGATCCATGGCAACCGATACGGTATACATAATATCGGGCTTAAGAGAATACATCTGCGGCCGCCTGCCACCACTGGAAGGAGCATGCCCTGTTTCAACCACATACCCTTCCTCTACCAGCTCATTTAAAATTTTTGTAGTGAGGGAAAGGCTTTTTTCAATTCTTTCACTTATTTCTGCACAGGAAAGCATCCTTGAAAAATAAAGATGGTTCACTATTCTTTTCCTATATAATTGAGTCTTACCCGCCATTTCTATTAAAATAAGGTTAACATTTACTGAATAATATGTTAAAGTAAACTAACTTTTTTTAAAAAAACAATATGTTTTTGATAAATTTTTAAAATAATTTAAATGTTAACCCGATTTAGAACACATTTACCTTCGGTGAGAAAATTCAAATTGTTGCTGAGGCTGTCTAAAAAAAATATTTTGCCACAAAGCCGCTAACCTGCCTGCTCTTTAAGCAGGGCACGAAGAAAATAAAACCTGAATGAAAGATATTTGCATCACAGAATGATTATACTATTTGGACTTATAGCGTTTCTATTGTTCCAAATCAGACAGTCATTAAAAAACCAACATACATATGATACGTTCCATTTTTTCCGCACTGCTGCTCATCCTCTTAACGGGGTTTTATGCGCAGGGGCAATCCGGGGTTAATGATAATCCCGCCAAGATGCAATGGTTTAAAGATGCCAAACTGGGCATTTTCATCCATTGGGGTATCTATTCCGTCAATGGTGTAGACGAAAGCTGGTCGTTCCACAATAAAAAAATATCGTATGCCGACTATATGAAGCAATTGAACGGCTTCACCGCCAAAAACTATAACCCGGATGCATGGGCGCAACTGATCAAAGAAACGGGCGCCAGGTATGCGGTAATAACCACCAAACATCATGATGGGATTGCTTTATGGGATACCAAGGCCAACAATATGAGCACGGCTAAGCTCACGCCTGCCAGGAAAGATGTGATCACTCCTTTTTTTGCCGCGTTGCGCAATGCAGGTCTTAAAGCCGGGGCCTATTTCTCCATATTAGACTGGAGCCACCAGGATTACCCGGGGTTTTTAAAAGACAGCAGCCGCTACCAGGTAAAAGACGATCCGGCAAGATGGAACAGGTACCTGGCCTTTTACCAGGCACAGATCAAAGAGCTCAGTACACAATTTAATCCGGATCTGTTTTGGTTTGATGGCGATTGGGAGCATAGCGCTGCAGAATGGCAGGCTAAAAAAGTACGGGAGATGATACTGGCGCATAATCCTGAAGCCATTATTAACGGACGGCTGGCCGGTTACGGTGATTATGAAACACCTGAACAAAATTTCCCGATTACCCGCCCCTCTCTCAACCCATGGGAACTGTGCATGACCTCTAACAATAACTGGGGATACCACCCGGACGACAGCGCATATAAAACACCCTATGAGCTCATTACCATTTTTGCCGATGTGATCAGCAATGGCGGCAACCTGCTGTTTGACATTGGCCCACGGGAAGATGGCTGGATACCCACGGAACAGGTACATTTATTAAAGGAGCTGGGCAAATGGACGCATAAGCACGAAGAAGCCATTTTTAATACGGAAGCCGGCATGCCGCCGGGTCATTTTTACGGGCCAAGCACGATATCAAAAGATTCCTCTACCCTGTATCTTTTTGTGCCCGCCCTTAACAGGAGTAAATTAGTGATCAAAGGATTATACAATACCATTCAAAGCATTAAAGTGATAGGGGCAGATCAGCCCCTGCATCATAAAATTGTGGGTAAAATATCGTGGAGCCCGGTGCCGGGTTTGGTATACATTGATGAAATTCCGGAAACAGCTACTGATGGCTACATGACGGTGCTTGAAGTAAAATTAGACGGGCCCATAAAGCTGTACAAAGGCAAAGGCGGGCTTGGAGCGGAGTAGAAGAGAGTGCAGGGCACAAAAGTTGCAGGTTACAGGTTACAGGGGATGTCCCTGCAACCTGTAACCTAATTCAACGCCGCGGGTTCTTTTACAATGGTAATACCTTTGGTATGTTTTATAGATTCCCATCCGCCGGTAACATTGCGCAGGTTATTGTAGCCCTGCATTTTAAGCAGCGATGCGGCAATAACACTCCGGTATCCTGCCGCGCAATGCAGGTACAGGTTATCTCTTTCATTAAGATGGGCAATATTGCCCGGATCTTTCATATCAATCAGGGGAACATTTAAAGCACCCTGCACGTGTCCTTCCGCATATTCTACCGGCCGGCGTACATCCACTACTACAAGGTTTTCATCAAAAGGGATATCCATTGCCAGTTCCCCGGCATCCACATCAATGATCATATCAACAGCTCCTCCCGAATCTTTCCATGCCTCAAACCCACCTTCTAAGTAACCGGCAACATTGGTAAACCCGGCATCTGTAAGCAGTTGTACACACACTTCTTCTTTTCCGGCAGGGGTAATTAATATGATCTTTTTACCGGCGGGTAACAAATTAACCGCCCATTCTATAAAGCGTCCTTCAAACCCTATAAAAAGAGAACCGGGTATAAATCCTTCTGTAAAGGCAGCGGCGCTGCGGGTATCCACCATTATAAAATGGTTGTTATCCCTGAGCAGTTCGCTCAATTGCCGCGGAGTAAAAGCAACACGATGTGAATACAACATTTCAGACAGAATGGTTTAAAATGTGTTTAAATAAAAACGGTTGATGAAAATGATACATCAACCGTTTATAATAAAGCGGTAAGTATTAGCTTAATAGCTGCTCTACAAAATGGTATATTTCGGCCAGGCGTTTATGGTTTACCGAATAGTAAATAAACTTTCCCTCACGGGTAGTGCTTACCATGCCTGCTCTTCTTAAGATGGCCAGATGCTGCGATGCAACTGATTGCTCAAGCCTTAACTGCACGTATAATTCAGTAACCGTCATTTTTTGTTTTTCATCCAGCAACTGAATCATTTGCTGCCTCAACTTGTGATTGAGCGCCCGTAAAATAAGCGCAGCTTTTTTAACATTCAGAAAGTCAATCCGTAATTCGGATGCATTCTCCTGCGCTGATCCGTTCAATACCATTGTGTATGGATTTGTAAGGCCTGTCATAGGAATAATAACTTTAAAATTTAATCATTAATATATCAAGTGCAAAGATATAACCGAAAATACAAATAACCCCCTCCCACATGTTAAAGTAATAAAAATGTATGGCTGGTTATTTAGCCCTTTTAGATCCTTCAAAATAGAAATCTTTTACATACAGGGGTTCCATATAGGCCAGGCTGCAGAAGTTGTTGTTTTTAAAGGAGTTAAACAAAAGCTGTGATAGGTGGGTACTATTATAGTCTATCTTTTCAAAACAGGTGTTTTCATTAACCAAACGCATATCTTCCCATTTGGGCGCGCCGCTGCCAAAACAAAGTACTTTTTTATACCCCGGCACCTGTGCAAATAAATCCCCGGAAAGTGTTGCTGCATGTGGAGGTAATACCACTTCCCCCTGCGGATTATATAATGCTGTATATACTTCCTTTCGCCGCGCATCAATCATCGGGGCGTAAACATCAAAGCCGGGAAACGCCTCAACGGCCGCCGCCGCCATTACTTCAAGCGTGCTTACCGCCACTAATGGCTTGCCGAGCGCATAACAAATTCCTTTGGCGCTGGCCATGCCCACCCGTAAACCCGTGTAAGACCCGGGCCCGGAGGTTATGCCCACCCCATCAATAGCGTTGAGCGTAATATGCAATGCGTTTATCATTTGCTGTATGGCAGGCTGCACAAAAGCAGCATGATCGTACTGCACCGTATTATTCAGTTCCATTAATAATTCACCATTACGCGACAGGCCCACAAAGGCTTTTTCCAATGCGGTATCAATATGTAACAGAAGCGCCATTTAATTCAATTTTTTAGCGTTTATCAAAATTAGATTTAAAAGTCCGAAGCGAAATGCCATCAGCAATAAACCACAAATTTATAAGTCCGAAGCCGGATCCCGCACGTGCGGGACGAAATCTGAAAGGAGTACAAAGAACCAGGAAACAAATCACAAAAGACAAATAAAAAGCAAAATTCAAATTCTAAGCAGGAATCCGAAGCGGGAATACAGCAACAGCCATCAGCAAGCATTGCTATATTGAGTAACTTTGCATTTTTATCATTCTTTACACATCAGTATGAGCAAAACAATCATTAATGCCCAACATGCGCCTGCTCCTATCGGACCTTACAGCCAGGCGGTAATGACAGGCAATTTATTATTCGTTTCGGGCCAAATAGCCATTGATCCCAAAACGGGTAACATAGAAGCAAAAGATGCCGCAGCCGAAACAACACAGGTAATGCAAAACATAGCAGCCATTCTTGGCGCGGCCGGGCTTGGCTTTGAGCATGTGGTAAAAACAACTGTTTTCCTGTCGCACATGAGCTTATTTACCATTGTGAACGAAGTATACGGTAACTATTTTTCAAACAACTTTCCGGCAAGGGAAACAGTAGCCGTTAAAGGATTACCCAAAAATGTGAATGTTGAGATCAGCGTAATTGCAGCTAAATAAAAACTGCGAATGTTAAGTCAAGCAGGTTATGCCTGTATTTATCGTGAAAGTGAGAGGAGCAGTGAACAGGCAATAGTGCATCTTACCTTCCGCTATTCACCCATTTACCACTTCTCACGTCTGACACAGCACTAATGAGAAGTATATTATATAAACTTGTTCATTTTTTAACAAAATAGATTTATATTGCAAAATATTAATTATTAGCATTTATAGATAATTAAATTGATCGTGCGCCAGTTAGCTGCTATATCCCTTATATTGATCTTTCTCTTTAACCTTTTTGGTTACAGGGCTTTATTGCAATATTGGGAAACTCAGGAAAATACGAAGCTGGAGGCAAGATTAGACCAGCAGCAATACGATGAAAAGGACCTGGTAGAAATAAAGGTTCCTATACATTTGCCCTATCACAGCAACTGGAGCGACTTTGAAAGATATGACGGGGAGATTGATATTGACGGCGTACATTACAAATATGTAAAACGCAAAATATTCAACGACTCACTTGTTCTCCTCTGCATACCGAACAATATAAAAATAAAGATCAGTACAGCCCGTGACGAATTCTTCGGCCTTGTGAATGACCTTCAAAAGGATGCGGCCAATACCAAATCATCTCATTCTTCTTTTTCTTTTCATTTTTCAGGTGGTGATTATATCTGCCAGGAAAATGAAGACTGGAATATGACGGCTGAAGCTGACGCAATGGTATATTATTATCCCATGTCTGTTCCGCTTCTTTCTTTTTCTGCTACTTCTCCCTGGCAACCCCCCGATTTCCAGTTCCTTATTTCCTGTTAATCTGTTGCGTCCGGGACGCTCCTGCCTTTATGCCAGAAGCAGGGTGATGCGATCCCTTTATGCCAAAACAGGTTCACTTTTATTCCGTTCATTTTTCTTATTCATCTGCGAAGCATTCAATGCATTTGCATAGGAATCAATAGGATGTTGTACACTTTATCATTAATAAAATTTACCTTTTATTAATGCAGACAGCACAAAATATTATAAAATATATAAAAGTTGTTTTGGAGTTTTAAGTATATATGAGACGCCGCGATTCTTCGCGGTGTATTTTTTAAAACTTCAAGATCGGTATAAACTGATCTGAATGATGTACAATATTTTTTAAGGCCCCAAGTACTCACCCAATGGCGGAGTCGGATCATATTTCATGAACTTCCCGGTTATTTCAGCAACCTTAAGTAAGCCAGGCTGAGTGGTACCTGTTCTACCGAACGGGAGGATTCGTCTTCAATAAAATAGTGTTTCACGCCGGCTTTCTTTGCCGCCTTCATAATAGCGGCAATACCCACATCGCCGGAACCCAGCACCACATTGGTTTCTACGTCCGCGTGCCCTTTCTGGTTGCCTGCTGTTCCGGGTTTACGGTCTTTAAGGTGCATTAGAGGAAAGCGCCGGGGATATTTTTCAAGCAACGCTACCGGATCCTGCCCCGGATGTTTTACCCAAAATACATCCATTTCAAAGTTCGCATAAGCAGGATTCATATTTTGCGCCAGGTAATCGAACAGGGTGCCTTCGCCATAAGCGCCAAATTCGTACCCATGCGGGTGATAGCATAATGAAATGCCGTTTTCTTTTAAGTGCTTCCCGGCCGCATTAAATACCGTAACCGCGTTTTTTGCATCGTCAATAGTAAAAACATCTGTATGCGGGATCCAGAACACCACCACGTATTTTGCGCCATAGGTTTTAGCCAGGTCAACAGCTGCCTGCGGATTTTTAGCCAGTTGCTGAAAATCGGCACCTACACTAACCACTTTCAGGTTATTTTTCTTCAGCAGGGATTTAAACTCATCTACCGGCAACCCATAGCTGTCGCCGCCTTCCAGCTCCTTAATACCCATTTTGCTTATTTTTTCCAGCATGGCGGGAACATTACCCGGAAGCTGCTTTCTGAAGCTGTATAACTGCACGCCAATTTCCTGTGCAAAAACAGGTAAGGCAATAAGGAACAGCACTGCCGCCGTACATATCTTTTTAACTATAACGTGGGAACTGCGATACATAATAAATATTTTTTCTACCCTCAAAAATGAAATCTTTATAAATGTACAAAAGATTTATTCCTTTCGGTATCACACAATTGATGAGGGCGCATTTCAATTTTTGGCAGGTGGGTGGTGACACCCACCTGTAGAACCCGCTACCGGTCGGTGTCTCACCG